>Ga0209915_1001303_pt1 | contig 37394 bp, 38 predicted proteins | sample ThiBiot_750_plan_FD_183952 | JGI IMG/M metagenome (GOLD analysis project Ga0209915, IMG submission 183952) | Wastewater bioreactor microbial communities from Cape Town, South Africa - Thiocy_cont_750_plan (SPAdes) | ecosystem: Engineered > Bioreactor > Thiocyanate-remediating > Anaerobic-Aerobic... | reverse complement strand
ACGATTCGGTTGAGGCAGATGTCGACAGAAACGATCGGGTATGATACGATTTCGAAGTATAGCTAGACAACGTATAGTTCGATATTGTTCCCCAACACCACATGGAACATTACACTAGAAAATGAAAGAAAATAATAATATAGTAAGTGAAAAGTGTTTCGTACAGATGACCATGGACCAACATCCCATTGACGACGACGACGACCACGGATGCCGCCGATATGATTTCGTGTTGAATTAAAGAATTGCGTGATGATACATGATTGTGTATTACACACGCGTTGATTCTGTGGTCGAATGAGATCTCGACATAGATAATCACTGACAATTTGTCGAGTTGAACTACTAGCAAAAGTACAACGAGGAATATTTTCTTGATAACCTCCATTGCACGTCGCTGAACACTAGAAAATCGAACAAGCGAATTTCTTTTATAAATTTGTTTTTCTTTCGAATGAATTCGTCTACTTGTGTCCATTGATCACTTGAAGTCCATGAATAGCATTGGCGATTTTGACAGATCTCTTCCGATATCGGTCGTGTTAAGTTTCTTCGTTTGCTTAAACACCATTTATTTTCTACCATTTGTCCTGTTACTTTTCGATGACATGTTACTTGGCGAGTTCTTTTGCCTGTACCGCATTGACTGTCGCACTGTTAGATACACATAGATAAAACCATAGGGATTGATGGAAAATTTTAGAGAAATAACTGCTGCGAATAAATATGTATGTATGTTCTTTTTTGAGAATTGTGACAGTCGTGTGGATATGCGGTGTCGAATACGATCGAACAAGAAACAGATTCAAATGAAAAGCACATTCATTATCTGTATTCTTCTCATAAAAATCTGTTTTTGACAATGAATGTGATTTTCAAATAAGAACAAAAACGACAACATGGACATCATATTCAAGAAAATGACTGGAATATAGATATACGAGTATATCTAGCGAGCCGTTTTTGAACGTGTATGTGTGTGTGAGTGTGTATACGTTTACATGCACGTATTCGAAAATGATATATCAAAAGAGATCAGCAAAAAGAAAAGAAAGAAAAATCATCATTATTCCCGAGCTATGATTCATGCAGGTGTCCGAAGCTTTAATTTGTAGGTGTTTTAGCTCTACGACGATTATTTAGCAAATTAAGACAAAAAAAAACTCGATGAGATAGAGGTACATGCTAAGAATTCGAGCAGCAAACCGATTTCAGAGGTCAAATATTTACCTCGGACCAATCACTGGTTTTCCATTCGACACAACTTCGTCGACATACTCGTCTTGCAAGAGGCTTTGGCAGATGAGGTTCAGCTAGTTCGCATTCGCTTGAATTCAATTTACGATTCGGCATCTGACGAGTAAAACAATTCAAACCAAAACCAAGTTCAATACCACGACCACATTTAACTGAACACTAGACAAACAAACGGTTTATTGATTCGAGATTTTTCGTTTTTGAAAATTCAATTTACTCCAGTCCAATGTGCAACACGCCATTCAACACAAGCTGGTATTGGACAGACACGATTTAGTATTGGTTGAGGTTGATGATTTGTACACTCCCATGTTGGTAGAAGTCGGCCAGTCATTGAGTCAATACATCGAATAGTTCGCGTTTGTGCACATGTGTGTAAATCACACTAAATATCCAAATTAGGATTTGGTTTTTTTTGTTGTTGTGTTATCGAAATCAAACCTGTGACCAATCACTTGGTATCCAAGTCGCTGATGATTGAGATTGATAGTTAGGTGCACCTTGACCTAATAGACAAGGAAGCATATGGCATTGAGCCGTTGTCGATGGCCTATTCAAGCCATTGCATTTTTCTGGTGAGACCATTTCTTCACGATTTTTACACATTACTAAACGATGTTGCATGCCTGTTCCACAAGTGACTGAACACTAATGAAGAGAGAAGAAGAAAAAAAGCCATTTTCTTTGACGAGTCAAGAATAAAAACTAGATATGTACCGGTGACCATGGTTCAGTAGCCCAAACAGGACATGGATCTAAATGACATATCTCATATTCGATTGGTTTTCTTGGTAATTGTGCACAAAAATGATCTTCATGAGGACGTTTGCTTAATGTATCGACACAATGAACTTGCCGTACACGACGACCAGTACCACATGTTGCACTACACTGAAAAAAAACAGATGCAAGACATCATTTATTCGAATTATTATCTCGTTTTAAATTGAATTTACTTCGCCGAAATGTTTAACATCCCAAATATATGATGCTGAATTTTCAATAATCGATAATGGTCGAATATTTGAACAGATTGTATTATTCCAAACACGGCATGTTTGCAATTCTTGTGGTCGTGTATTTTCATCGCAATCAAAATTTGATAGTGTGTTGTGTTCATGTCGACAAACGACTTGACGATATTGCATACCCGATGAACACATCGAACCCGAACACTAGTAGAAAACAAACGATAGATTCAAAGAAACATTAAGGACGTATTTTCACGTACTTCTGACCACATGCCCGTTGCCCAATTTGGACAATAAACATCTGCAGAACAATGTTCCGAAGTTGAAGGTTTTTCATTGTCGATTTGTAGACAATAATTATCATCCAGGTCACGTACATTGTGTGAACACCAAACACGTCGATGACGTTGAGCTAATCCGCATTTGCCCGCACATTTACTCCATGGACTCGTATTCCATCGCGGACATTCCGTATTCGTACAATTTTGTCGATGATTTGGCTTTGAATTCTCACCCAATAACGAAATACAATTATTATCGGGGATACGAACCCAAGGACGTAATGGATCATCACAATAAACACTACGTTGTTGAATGCCCATGCCACATGTTACTGAACACTGAAACAAACGCAAAGAAATACAAATTTAGATTGTTTTCTTTTGATAAAAAAAAGAGCGACATCAATCAACTTACTTCATCCCATGGTCCTGTTGACCAACGAACTTTCGAGCAAAGTGAACTACTTGCTGACACACAAGTTTGCTGTTCGATAGGCATCGGGTGTGGACATTTCGATTTGTCCATCGGTCGACCATCTTGATTACAATGAACTGTACGTCGTTGTACACCTGTTCCACATGTTACCGAACACTAGACAAGGAGCAAAACGATTGAAATAAATATGTTTTTTTAACAGCTAAAAAACATACTGGTGACCATTCATTGACCGACCATGCTGTGCAGCTAACATTTGTCGAACACCATTCTTGTTCACTTGGTTTTGGTCGTCGTTCGCAATACTCGTCTCGAACAACTGAACCTTGATCTATACAACTGACACGACGACGACGAATGCCTTGATGCGATGAACAAGTTGCTGTGCACTAGAATAGACATATTTCGTGTAACAGAATCTAGTTATTTCGTAGAATATAATCTGATATTTACTGGTTCCCATAAATATGTTTCCCAATGTGGTGAATTACATTCACTGTAGCATGAAACAGTTTCATCTGGTTTTATTTCATGAACACAATCACGATCATTGACTTGTTTACCAGCTCGAACACAAGTTACACTTCGTTGACGTTGTTTTAACGTACAATCACACTTTATATAATAAAAGAACAAGTGAACAACAATAAGAGATTTGTTTTGAAAACAGAAATACATACATCCGACCAAGCGGTATAATTCCATCGTGCTTGGTCACACGATGCTGCTGCACATCGTTCAGTATTCGAGATAAAATCTGATACACAATAGTAGGCTGCTGTTTGCATATTCGAGGCATTACGACATTCAGCTGTACGTTTACGTACACAACTGCCCGATTCATAATGACACTAAAATATGAAAATGAGAAAAAAAATTTTTAATTCAAACAAATCGATTTTACTTCATCCCAATTTCCATAAACCCAACCGGTTCCTGTACAATCACCAACACATGGAACAACATCCTTTGGTTTTTCTCCAACATCTCGTCGACAGACATCTTCTGTCATCGGTTCCATTGCTTGTCCATTCGTACTGGTTTTCGTACATTCATAAATAACACGTTTCAAACCATCGCCACATCTTGTTGAACATGCTTGTTGATGTCTTGTTGTCCAACTAAAAACAAAGTCACATAATAACAATTCGAAACGAACTCGTTGTGTTTCTTTTTGTGTCGTACCTGAGAAAACAATCTGTATTACAGGGTTCTTTTTCAAATACAAATGGTATGTTATATGCTGTACACAATCGTGCATCCGATTCTCGTCCATGAATGAAACATTTTCGAAATTGTCGAGTACCTTGACATGGTCGATCACAATAATAGTCCGATGATTGATCGCCACGTTGTCTCGCTAAAGCTTCTTCATCAAGCGGAGAATAATATTCCCATACGACTTGTGTTGGTGGCGCACCACTTTGATAGATCGATATAACTTGAATTTCAAGTGGAACTTTCAATCGACCTGTGATGAGAACTGTTTCATTGCCCGAATCGGAGCCTGTATACGAGAGTATAGCGCCGCCAATACGAAGTTTAACATTGTATAATTGAAGACTATGCATGCCATTGAGTATGTAAGTTCCATTGGCATGTTGAACGGCTAAATAATAACGATCATTGCCTGCTGAAATTTGCGTTACACTAACACGTGTAGCATTAATTGGTATGTCTACTATTCGATTGATTCCTAATAGGAACAGAAAAAACACAAGAAGAAATAGATTTTATTATTTGAATTTTTGTTGTTTACTAACCAAAGCCTGATACGAATGTTTCTCCGCTAGTTAATTTACAGGTCTTATTCTGTCCATTGCAAACACCACAAACATCTTCAGTTGCATTTGATGCATATTTATAATCACAGCCGATGGGCATGCAAACTCCACTTATACAAATATCTCTTGTTTCTTCTTCGCGTCCACAAGGTGTTCCATCTTCGACACGATCGCCAAGAACAAACGAACGTTCAAGACGATCGTCCGATACTTTACAAATCAATTTACATCTTTCCGTTGGTAAGACTAAAGAAAACGAAAATTCACAAGCAATGCACAATTTGTTGTCTCTCGTTTTCAACTTACCATTATATTTCGGCTCAAATCGAACACCAACTGGTAATAGAGGATCAATCGTACGATTATTAAAGATTGAACATTGTCGTTGGCGAAACATATCAACTGGATCTCTACATGGCTAGAGAAAAGACAAAATCACATTAAATTAGTAACTTCTCATAGAGAATAATTCGAATTTACTGGATTATTTTCACACGATCGAATTTGTGTCGATGAACCTGAACAATACTGTCCACCATTCTCAGGTCTAGAGCAAAATGTTCATTTGTTTTATTTCGTTCGAATCAATATTTTATTCTCCATACCTGGGACTATCGCAGAATCGTTGTGATTTTTGTACAGCACTACCGCATGTTCGTGTACACGGAGACCATGGTGACCACGGTCCCCAATTGCCGTTTATAACTTGTAAATCATGTGTACTTCGGCATTGACCTCGAAAACATCGCTGAAAAGAAAACAAACAGTATAAAAATACATTCGATTGATTCATTCAAAGTCCTTGAGGCGTTTAAATATGTCGTTCGTTACTTTTTCTTTTTCACTGCGCATTTCTCGTCCTTGTCAAGGAAAAAATGGTATGTACGTGTCTGCATGCACGAATATCTCATATTCAAATGATTAGAAAAAACAAACGATTGACGAGAACAACAAGCAATAATCATCAGGTATGTGATCCGTTGTCTCACTTTGATTTCGTATCTTGGCTCTGAACATAATGTTCCGTCAGACCAGTGAGCATGATTTGTTATGCACGATGCAACATTTGAATACATCTCACGACAGTAGAGACGATTACATTTCGGCTAGAAAACAAATCAAGGATTGTTCGCGTGTTTTTTTGGATTAGAAAATAGTTACGCCATGACTGAGATCTGTACAATATTCGAAATTAACTCCGAACGCTCGACGACATTGATCATTAAGATCACTGAAACGACCGGGTAGTTCACGTGCTTTTTGTTCGTCATTTAAATCTTTAAATAATGCTGATTGATAGTTAGGAATATTATTCAAACATTGATATCGATCAGATCTTAACAAATCGAAGAGAAAAACAAATATTTCGTTTTTGAACAGAAAAGAAAACACGTTTACTCTAAATATTGAGTAAAATAATGACGACTACAATTCGACCATTTATAATGATTGTGATTGAATGTTAATGAAGTCGCCATTAGATTTTGTTCTTTCGTATGTTCTAAACATGCTTTATCATTATCATGTCGAATGCCGAATCTAGAAAACAGTTCGAAGTGGAATTCATTTTGATTTTCAATTGTTTTAACTTACAAATGTGCGATTTCATGAGCGATTGTAAATGCAGTTGCAAAGCCATTATCACGTACAACAGCACAACTAGATGTATCATTACACATTGTGCCCAATTCAGTCAGTCCGAGTGTGTCACATTTACTATCGGTCACATTCTTTGCTCGTTTATTACAAAGAGGCGTTCTAGGAAGAAGAAGAAGAAGAAGAAACTTGAAAAATATCGAGAAATCTTTTGTCTGTCGAACCTTGTTAGAAGAACAGCGGCATCGTATCGATCATTTGCATTGAAATGTTTTTGCCATAAACAAAATCGAGCTAAGACATCCGCTGCATCATCGCTAGATTTGATATATTCCTTTAAAAATCAAAAAATCAGACAATCGTTTGCTGCTTAGTAAAAATCCATTTACCGTATGTTCTTTGCCTAAATCGACTAGTTTAACAAGCCATATTTTAATATTATTACCAATACTGGCATCAGAATATAGATGTGATACCTTAATTAGAAGGACAAGAATTTTGTTTGTGTTTTGTTTGCCTTGACGATCAACTTACATAACTAAATAGCGTTAGAATGTATGATTTAATATCAGCATCTGAATGGAATTCTTTAATTGAGTCATCATAAGCGACAAGGACTTCGACATGTTTAGCTGTTGGATCGAAATCAAGTTGACGTTTAGCTCGACGTTTTAGTGATGAATAAACAGGATTTGAAGAGGATAATGGAGATAATTTTGGATTACTATTTCGCCGCAGTCGTTGTTTAACTGTTCGATGATAATGATGATAGGGTCGTTTTTCTTCTTCGACATAAGAGTTTCCTAAAATATTCATTTCAATTGTGTCGAAACGAAATTATTCGATTTGCATACCATCAACAGGACATTGGACTTTGTCAGTATCATCCGTTATCGATGAAACTGAATCTTTATGTGTATAGAATAGATGTTCAAAATTCCATTTCGAATCACTTGTTTTATATTTCGGTTCAATGAAGTATTCCGTATTATTGTACACAAATGTACCCAACTAGAAAATTGACAAAACAAAACGCTAGATAAATAAGCGTAATGACCTTGAAAGTGTTTTTCTTTCTTATTGTGTACAGTTTATTCTCATATTTCATTGGCAAAACGATTCGAATGAAGCCTCGATAAATTCGATATTCGAACAGCTCTATGGTTTCGAATTTACACATATTTTAGTTTTGTTTTATTTTTATGACTTCATATAATCGAGGGAGAAGAAAAAACAACAACATATTAAGCGTTGAGTTTTTATTTACCACAGATAGAAATTAATATATAATTTGTCAACTGTAATCTATCGATTTTATGATTTATTTCTATATTTTGACAAGATCTTTGCACATATGACTTTTTCTCTCTCTCTCTCTCTCTCTTCTCTTATTTTCTAATTCAAACAAATATTTTTCAACATACCAGACCATGACATAAACTGATTGATAGTGTCGATAATGGATTTTCATTGACATAACCTTTATAGAAGCAATGTTCAATATTATTTGATAACCATGTCCGATTGTGATCAAAATGTTGAATAACAAATGATGGTGCGAGAAATGTTTCATCTTCGATTAAGAGTAAATCGAATGTTCGATTAAAAGCATCGATACGATAGAATAAACTAGAATTTGATTGTTGAGATAATTGTTCTGATGAACGTTTATGACGTTGTTGACGATTGTATAACGTTTGTTCGTTATCTCTTAGTCGAGCTTTCCAATCAGGTAGAAATGAGAATGATCTGGATGATCGTAATGATCGGGGAATGACAATTTCATAGGTGAACTGTTCTTGTTCGAGTGTGTCTAAAGAAAATTCTCATTAGATAATGATCTTTTATTTATTTATTTATTTATTTATTCGTATTTTTTGTTATGGTTGTTGTCGTTATTTTACTAAATTTCTTTTTCTTTCCACTTATTTTCTCAATGAATTTTATCTGCGTAGAAAATTCAATCGAATACATTAGGAAAAGAAATCAATTAGTAATGCCTATTCGTTTTGTTTATGTAAATAAATTTTGACGTGTTAACAAATTTTTTATGTTAATATTACAGTAGAATAGACATTTATATGTACCATTGTACTGTTGATCATTAATCATAGTTAGCCTTGCTCGTTGTCGAATACATCAGTAGACATTTTCTTTTAATTTCTTTTTCTTCTCATCATTGGTAGTTCGAATTACGTATATACATATAGAATATTTTCTTTTATTCCGCCTGAATGCACTCGGTTTGCGCATGAGTCCCGTTTAATCGTTCTGCTTTTTCTTCATCATTAATATTATTGATGAGAAAAAAAACGACTGCGTATGTCTGTTTCTGTTCTCTCGCGTTTTTTTTTCGTATTTATGCATATATATATGTGTGATCAGTTAGATATTTACAGATAGTTATAAATGTCAATGAGAAAAAAAACCTCTATTTTCTTTCAATCTATTAGCGATATTAAAAGCAAATACATGTATATGATTTCGAGGTGAAGAAGAAAAAATAAATACGACGTATATTTGAATATTGCGTCCTTCGATATTTTATACAAGTCTATTCAATAAAAAAGATTAGAAAATGTGAAAGATGATATTTTGTATATGTATATTTATACGAATTGATTCTGAGGCAATCGTCGTTTTTTTTAATAGAAATAAAATCCAATAACGATGTCTCGACAATCATCATCGAATAGAAATAAGTAGATTTATTTCTATGTAGCAAACATTTGAAAAAAAACGAGAGAGAGAGAAAAAAAAGTTTGCATTTGAATTATGAGTCTATTCTACCCGAAAAGATCGCTTGTTTGTTATCTTTCGATTCGAAAGTGTTCTGTTTCACGAAAAAGAACAAATAAAAATGTAAATGGATGGCAGATCAAATTCTTTTCTCTACATTCTCATAAGTTTATTCGACGCAATACAAAGGTCATTTATCGTTCTCATTTTTTTTTGTATTTATGTATATATTTCGAATTTACTGACAGATTCTCGTCTATTCTTGATATAAAACATAATCATGTATCTATACTTGTCAGTGTGCATATTTGTTATCTTTGTAATTGCAAACACTTTCCTTGAAGGTTGCTGTCAAGTGCGGTTCTTTTTTTTTCTGGAGACAGATGTAATGTAGATTTATTTGACCTTTGTGTGAAAGAGGGAGAGGGAGAGAGATACGTTTTTGCTACTTAAAACCATTTCTTTCGAGGCGTAATTGAAGTTTGTAGTGTCGTCTCATATGACCATCGAATGCACATACACAAAAAAAAGACATTTATTTGGTGTTGAGGTCATTGAAAATTACACCTCAGACAAATATGAATGAACCTGCCAACTAAGAAATGAAAACAGAAAAACCTCCAACAGGTAAAGTGCATGGACTTTGTCAATATGAAAAAAAGAAAATGTAAATAGAAACGAAATAATAATAATGAGAAATAAAAACACTTGACAAGCTAATTCGTGGAGATGGAAATTGTTTTTTTTATGATTTTCGAGGTTAATGTGCATTCAGAGCAATGAAATATATCAATTGATTACTCATATCTAAGACCCTTAAGCGCACGATTTATTGCAGATTTCAATTGAACTAACAGTGTTCTAATAGATTTTTATATGTTTAATCGAAGCCATTGAAGAATTGTTCTTTTTTCTTTCTCATTCTCTTGTGACGAATCACCTTCTGTGCACAATCATCAACAACATTAATGACAAGGTTTTCTCTTGTTTATCACTCGAACTAACAAGAGTTTATCATTTCTACTCCGCAATAGCCTTCATGGTGATGTCTCATCTTGCCAATAGAGAGAAAATGTGCGTGCGTATGTGTGTATATGTAAGCCCACGAAAAAATACTGTATCTTGGAAGATAACAGACCGCTAAACTAAATGTCGAGACATTCGAATGCATACGAATTGCTTCTTTTCTTTTGTTTCTTTAAATGGAATCTTAATTCTTCGAAACATTTTTTTGCTATTATCTTTCGCGTATCTATTCTGATTGAGTGCAAAAAGAAAATTCTAGGTAATTCTATTAGACGAAATCAATCAAAATCAAACGGAAAACTCGTTCCCGTCTCAGGAGAATCGAACAACATGCAAAATATGATGTGAATGTGTCTTATCGAAACGACATAATCTTGATTAAGATTAAATGGTCTCAAGAAAATAAAACAAAAAATATATATATATATACATATATGTTTATATGAATAAATATGTGATTAGTATTCTTTAGTCTACTATGCCATAGAGAGCGGTTTTCCTTTTGACATATCCATTGATTGGAGTTTTCTATGTCAATCACTGACAAATATCAGCGAGCAGTTGTGCCGATCGATCGATCAATTGATCGATATGTATATATTTCTATTCAATAGAGACATAAACAAAAAGAAATCAAAAAGAATCTTCTCGATCAGAAATATATACTATCATATTGATTATCTGTCACATTCCGAAAAGAAAAAGTCACCTTAACTTATTAAACATCTCAATGGTGAAAATCTTGTCAACGGGAATTTTCTTTTTTTTTTCTCTTCACTCTGCAAGCGTTTAATAATGTTGTTTTTGTTGTTGTTGTTTCATTCGAACGAGTGTCATTAACTACCGTTTACACTGATGTTGTTTTCTCTCTTAAAACGCAGCATCATCATCATCATCATCGTCACAACTTAACACCTCTCACCAGTATAAAGAAAATACGAGTAGAATAACGCCCTGTGATAAGCCCAAATCATGTCTATACCTAGCTATCTATAGATACTCTCAAGGTTGCCTGTGGTGTTGCATATTTATGTATGTACGTCTATGGATATCTATATCCTAAGATCAAATGAAATAATCGATAACCATTGTGAAAAAAAAGAAAAAAACATATAAGACATTTAATAATTATTATATCGATATTTGATTGAAGATCGAATTACGTAGTCATAATACTTTTTAAACTCATATGAAATATTAGAAAATAGCGAACTATCTATTTCGATCAATAAATAATTTCATCGTGATTCTGAGTGAAGATGACAATTTCTGTACTCTGTCCGCCTAATTCAATTTATCGATGAATAGCACTCACTTGTTGTTGTCGTCGTCGTCGTCGTCGTTGTTGTTATTATTGAGCCAGTTTGAGTAGTAATTATGTTTGACAATGATGACGGTAACGAACAGAGAACAGTAGTAACAAAAGCGACAAAAACCATTGCGATATCGAAATGCATGTCGAATACACGTGTTCACGTCGAACACTAATTGTATATCGATCGGTCGCCGTATCGAGTAGAATATAGAATAGTAAATAACAGCCGGCTAGCAGACGATTGTTGTGGCGACTCGCGTGGCTCTTTGACATCCATCAAAAACTAAAACATACGACCGCTTCAAAATCAAAGATGGGACAGAGCCGACCGCACGACAACCAGAGACAGACAGAGAGAGAGAGAGAGAAAAAAAAAGAAAACAACCACAAGGGAAAAGGGAGTGGGAGAGGGAGAGAGAGAGTGCAAAACAGCTATTCGGAAACAACGCAAAAAAGACGAAGAAAGAATAAAGAGAAAGACAGAAACTATGAGAGAGGAAGACTCGTTTTTTTCGCTGTACAGATACTAAAAAATGCATTGGGTTCTCTTCTCTCTTATTCTCTTTTTTTTTATCGCTTTCTCTTTCTTTTTTCCCCTTCGTGCGTTTTGCGTCTTTGCGTCTTGCGTTTTTTCACAATTGCAGTCCTGTTTGCTTGCTATTCGTTGTCTGTGACCGCACAACCGAAAAAAAACAAGCTACAGGTCGGGCGCGAGAACACCACCGGTGTAGAAGAAGCAAAATTCAGACAAAAAAAATCGCAAGGGGTTAAAACGAAATGAAAGAAAAAAAACACCAAAAGAAAAATAAGACAAAATATAATATACATACAGGCACATACGTGCATACGCATAGAGACACGCAGTCATTATGAGTAAAGACAACTATTCGATAATGTCCTTGTTATTATTTTTCGAGTTGATATATTTCTTCTTTATTTCACATCACCTATCTCCTATTCAAGCGACACTTCACCTTTCACACAAAATGCATACTTCAAAATTTACGATAGACGATTTTTGTTTTTCTTATAAATACGCCATTATATTTTGGATTTATTTCCTTTAGAATTTGCATATTGTGTTATTACGTATACGAATCCAGGGTATCATGATTATTATTATTATTATTATTATTATTATCAAGTCTTCGGGTGAAAAAAAATATATGTATAGAAGTATTGACATCGCTGTTCGGCTGATAATTCTTTGCTCGATATATGACATAGAAAAAAAAACGAGAAAAAAATCCGCAGCGATATGCCAATGTGGCAAACAAATAGAAAATGCTCTAATCGCTGTTACTTTAGTATAAATGATCGTCTAAGACAAAAAGTCAACGTTCTTTTCCTGTATATCTGTACGGCAGAGGACTGTCGTGTAGAAATAGTTCGCACAGGACCGTCAGATGTTTTCTATTAAGATTGACTTCTTCATCTGTGTGTGTCCTCTGACGAGGCCTAACGACAAGGACAAATATGCCTGGTACAAAAAAGAAAGACCTCTATGATGGGCAAAAAACAAATGTACTGGAAGGAAAATAAGAGAGAAATCTGCTGTTCTAATTGATGAAGATGGATGAAGAGGAAAAAAATGTTTATAAATGAGTGAGAAAAAAATATCAACATTGAAAAAAAAAGAACAGATGGAAAAGCGACTTGTTTTTTTATTTTCAAAAGAAAATGAAAAAGAATTTTAAATTGTCTATTTTTTCTTTTTTCCTTTGCTGGATTTTTTCTTCGCAGCTTCAACTGGTGTTAATAATATTTTTTGCAAATCTATTTAACATAAAAATTGACATAAAAATGAGAAAAAGAAGAAATTAATAATCATAAATATCGATTACCGTCATGAAGAAAATAACCATCAGCACAGCTGACTTGAGACAGAAGTAGTTCGATTTCGTCATCAGACCAATCGCAATTTTTGAGTAAATACACAAATTCATCCACCATTAATTTCGATTTACACTCCGGATCAAGTATATCGAATGCTTTTTGTAATTCTTCTTTATCCTCGTCGTATGGTATCCAGTTTTCATGAACAACAGTTAAAAAATCAGCAAATGATAAATTATCATTCGGCTTGGCATCTAGTTATCAGACATGTATATATTAGATATAGATTAAAAATAATATTTCAATAAAAAAAAAATATCAAGAGCTCTTTCGTTTCAAAGGTTTCGAACGTCTAAACAGCATTTGATGATTGTATATACGAACCGAATATAAAATCAACAGATTCCAAATAAATGACAAGTAAAAAACAACAAATTAATATTATTTTCTTTCGTGATTTTAATAATCCACTTTTCTTTTTTGTAATTTCACTAACCTTCATCATCGTCATCGTCTCGATGATAGGAAGCTTTGAGTTTTTTCGCTCGTTCGATCATATCTTTAATGATGTCTTCGGTAGGATTTTGCCCTGAATGACGAAATGCGTCTCCGATTTCGTCGATATGAATGTAATCATTTTTTTTCGCCACTTTTTTAAAACCATGTTTTAGTACTAGAATAAAGAAAACAAATGGTTATTTAATACTTCAAATCAAAGCTTGCTTTTTAGATTAATGTCTTTAAGAAGATAAGAGAAAGAAAATCAAACGAATTGGACATGTTTTTGTTGTTTTTTCTGATTTATTCATCTATAGTAATTTTATCTTAATTTTATACAAATATGCGAATCAGGTTTCTTGCTGTTGAGTGATAGAATTCGAACGTTTTTTTTTATGGTAACATCTGTCGAAATGAATAGACGACACAGATTTATTTGCAAGTATTATTACAATTATCTGAGTGTCTTGTTTTTGTCATATAAAAAAACGGCCTGAGAGAAACAGATGATGAACCGGGCAACAAGTTTTGTTGTTATTAAAAAAAAGAAAGAAAGAAACATATCTTACATTCTCGTGCAGATTCATCAAGCATTTGATCGTAACTAACTGTTGTTTGACCAAGGTCATTTCCGAGTCCCTAAAGAAATAAACGAAGAAGAAGAAAAGAAGTTTGAGAATATTCGAGAGAAATCACTCTGCATACAAGAAAATCAACGGTATTGTTCAATGGTGCTGTGAGCGTTTGATTCATCGAAAGTGTACCGAATTGTCTTGTGCCTTCATTTGGATCGTCATAATCCATGATCAAAATCTTTTATCACTCTAATACTTCAATCGTTTATTTAGTAGTCTTGTGCTTTTTTTTTCTCTTTTCAATCGTCTAATACATTAATAACATCTATGCAATGCAACTCAAATGTTGCCAAGGTGAGGTCTCGTTGTTATTGAGGAAGAAAGAACGAACGAATCATGTCTTTTATTTTTATTTTTTTTCTCCTGTCGATCGTTCCTTCTAACTATTGTGTGTTGTTATCGTCGTTCTTTCAGACGTTTTTTTTTCTTCTTTTTTTATTACATTTATTCTATCGTTTAAACTTGAAAACAACTCCATGTTTTCTGACATATGTCCATTTAAATAACATTTCACGACGAAAAGAAATATGAAACTTCCATCATCACCAATTCGTGCTTACTCAACGATTTATATCAGTTTAATTGGCTTCTCAATCCTATTGGATTTCATATTCATACCAGTGATTTCATCGTCATTGATTCGTTTCTATTTCATTGATTTTGTTAATACATGTGTTCTATTTTTCTTGGGTAATTATGTTTATTCGTCGAATAATATTTACGATCTTCATTGGCCATTAATACCATTTCTTGCCTCGATCTATTTTCATATATCCAATGATTCTATTGAATTCTTCTCAATGGAACGTCTTCCACTATTTTGCATTATTTCACTCTGGTCATATCATTTAAGTTTTCAAACATTGACATCATCTGATAATATTCAACATGAAGATTGGCGTTATCAATCGATGAGAAAAGATTATAAACAACATTTTCAATTGTTTGCATTTTTGGCACTACATTGTCTGCCAATGTTACAAGTTCTTCTTGGTAGTTCATCGATCTATTACATCTATTTAAATACTCAGACTGGTGATAATGTCAACATTATGGATATTATCTTGTTAATGTTTATTTTCATTGGTGTTTTAATTGAGAATCTTGCTGATAGACAATTAAATGATTTTCGACGATATAAATCGAAATCGAAACAGCATCGTTTCGCCGTTCTATCGACTGGTCTTTGGAAACATAGTCGTCATCCAAATTATCTCGGTGAATTGATATTTTGGTGGGGCTTATTTCTGTTTGGTTATCTTCATCAAGCACCATTCTGGTGTGCATTAGGTCCATTTTTAATCACATTGATGATGTTATTCGGTTCGATACCGATGAGTGAAGAACGTTTATATCGAAAATATCCTGAATATAAATTCTTTCAACAAAAAGTGTCGAAACTTGTTCCAACGTTTGGTTTATTCGAATAGTTTGTTTTGTGTTTTGTGTTTCTAGTTCGATTTGTTTTTTTTTCTTCTTGTCGATGATCAGATAAAAGATAAACAGAGAAACTTTTATTCGATGATTTTTCGCTTTTTTGTTTTCCGTATTTCAAACAAACAAAAAAAATATATATATGTATTTTGAAGAAGTTGATTTGTTCAATGATGTGCTTTCTACTTGAGTGAAATATCGAGATAAGATATATGATCATGTTATTTTTTATAGAACGATATCATCGTTATTATTCTTAGTCTCTGAGTATAGATCGGCGATATTGGAAAATTTTGGTCCCAATGATCGAAGATATTCATATTGATTTTGATTGGTTGGTGATGGAGGCTGAATCGAACTGAAACTCGAATCAATCGAACCGTTGCCTTCATATAAATAGTGTAATTTCGTATCATTAGCATATGAAAGAACTTGTTCATTTAATCTATCATCAATGAAGTCGCCAAGTGCTGGTCGATAATAAGAAGTTGAATTTGGATAATCTGATTTTTTCGAATAAATTATGATGTCATTTTAACATTATCGAAATATATACGACTTACCTATTTGATCATTATTAGCAGTTGTGCTATCATCAGGAAGATGGTAGACTGGTTTTTGGAGAACACGAAGATCATACGATGAATGATCTTGTTCTCCAGCATATTCTCTTAAAAAATAACATATCTTTCATTGTCTTTGTTGAAAATTCATCAAATCAATTACTAACTTATAATCAACAATATTATCTCTTGTATCATGTATATAAAGATCTGTTAAAACTCTCATTATATATTTACGTCTATGACATATTATTAATACTATCATGAGTATTGTTGCTAAAAATAGTAAAACAAGTGCAATAATTAGCCATGTGTACCATGGTACTAAGTTGGAGAAGCGTGCAGGTGGAGTTGTGCGTGTACCTGCATATGGACACGAATTAGCTGCTGAATTAGTTGAGTCAACGGTTGATGACATATCCAAATAACAACCATTCGATAAAACATTACGTATACAACCATCGAATGAATTGTTAAATGGTAATGATGGATAAAGATGGTTGATTAGTTGATAAGTTGGTACACCGCCAATGTATAATAAAACATTGGATCGATCGTAATTAATTGATTTGTCGTTACCATCGAGAATACATTGATAATCATTGATGGAAATTAAAATTTGTGAATGAACGAACTGAAAGAGAATGAACAAGTATTGTATTTGTAAGAGATTTATTTTTTATTGAAGAATTAATTTACTTGACATTCAACGTGATACCATGCTGAAGTCTTTAATACTACATGAGTTGATTCAAAAGTTTTAATTTGATTTCCATAATGAAATCTCAATTCTCCATTATAAATATCAAAAGCAATCCAAGGAAAATCATTCGTTGATGAATCATGTCGACCATATAATAAAATTAATCCTTGTTGTATTAATGTTTGAAGAAGAAAATCAAATGAAAAACGTGTTGGAGCAAGAGTAGAAAATGCTTCAGCTTTATAACTGGCATATCCTTGTCCATCTTTCAAGAATGATCGTTCATTTTTAATACTTTGTAGTCGAGATAAATCATAAGCCGAAGCAGATAGTCCATCTGGACAAGATGATGAACTACGTTGTAAACTATCAAGATTTACAGGATTAATACAATCAGCTGAATTCAAAATATTAATTCCAACAAATGATGTTTGATTCGAATCGATTGTTAATGGTTTTGAATTAATTGCTCGTGTTGCTTTACATTGAGTTCCTTAATAATTCAATATATATAGAGAAATAATTGTGACAACGCTACAAATTACCTAGAGGACAAGCATAATTAGTGCATGGATCAGGTTCAACAGCGATCACATTAATTGATGATAAGTCTTTAAGTTGATTGAGTCTGGCTTGAAGTGTATCACTAATAATGAGTCTGCTTAGTGTCGATACATCGAATATGACATCCGTTAATGCTACAGTCTTTGCCAGTTCTAATGTTATCGATGGTTGATAAGGAATTTGATATTGATGTACAGAACGTATACATAAAATATGAATCAAATCTATATGAACACTTAATACAGTTGCAAGTGCTGAACGAAGTTTATTGATAGGATAACCCAAGTTTTGATCAATTAATGTTTCAGGATATTCACCTTGAATACGAATTGTTGTAGCGTGACGAACGATATCTCCATCGACAGCATCAAATATGATATTAATTGTACTTACAGCTTTTGATCCTCCTGGTTGTTTTTCAACATCAACATTTATTACATATCGATCGCTGAATGCATAATTCTTTATACGCAATTGTCCATTAACTATATCAAACGATTCCCTATGACTCTCGTCTCGTATCGAATAAATTCTGTTTGCTTGAAACCAATCATTTGAATCTCTGACAAATACTGATCCAAGATCGATATTTTTAAAACTCTTTTCATATCCATTGACATAAATAATACGAATGTCTTTTGTTGCATCCGAAATTGGATACGATTGTAATTCATCACAAACAATAATTGAAACTGTACTGATTCGAGAACTACCAGTGGAATCACTTGCATTAAAAGTTACATTAAAATGTTTGACTTCACTTCGATTAAGATTGCCGATGTATGTCAATTTAAAATTACTGTCACCAGTTCTCGGATCTATTTCTACATTTGATGGTTCGATAATTTGAATTGTGTAGGGCAGATGAGCATTTCCAGTATTGTTATCATAATCATAAAATTTAACATCAACTATTTGATTATTACCTTGTTTTATACAATTATTGATCTAAATTTATTTGGAAATATTATGAAAAATAGAGAAAAACGATCATTTACCATTGGTATTGGTGCTTTATTATTTTTTCCTATGACTTGAATACGAACTGGTGCATAACTTGACACTCCGTGTGAATTTGTTGCTTTAATTGCAAATATATGAGATGGACTACCGAACGGTAAATCATGAGAAAGTCCACTTGAATTTACTTTAATTGATAAATAACCATACGAATCTTGTGCTAAATTCATTATATTAAATTGACGACGATTATCATAGAGTTCATAGTTGAGATCCATCGGATTACCATTATCATCTTCATCGATGGCTTTAATCTAAATGGAAAGACAAGAATCGACAATCGAATATATTTTTTTTCGAAAATACTTTTGGTCCATTGTAGGTTAATTCTGAACTATTTTCGTATCGTTGATATTCATAATATGAAAAACCAGGCATAAGATTGAATTGAGGAGCTCTAGTATTGCTTTTCGCTAAATTAACTGATACATCGATGGATATAAAATTACTTCCATCAAATGCAAACAGAACAAGATTATAACTGGGTTTCAATCGATAATCCAACGATCCAACAACGACTAACTCTCCTACTGCTTCATATCGTTTTCTTGTTGAATCGTTTTTATTATTCGATTGTAATATGAATGCAAAAGTATTTCGATCATTTCCACTCAATATTCCTAATGTCATTGATGTATTTATATCATCATCGGTAATATTGAAACTAAAAATAGATTCATTCTTTTCAAATACCTCAGGAATCGTGATAGTTTGTGGTGAACTATCAGAAAAATCTAAATGAAATAAAAGTGAATTTATTTTTTTTCGTTCTAATTGAAATAAAAATATTAACTCGGAATATTATTGTCAATATAAATGACTTTGATATCAAGTTGAAAATCTTGAGTAAAATTTCTCGTCGAATTCCATGCTCGACTCTTTGTATTCACAGCTGTAATAAATAAACGATAGGATGTATTTTCGCTTAGATCTTTTTCAAACGTTCCACTAATCCATACTGTGCCATCTGATTCGACACGAAATTTACTTCTCGTTGTTTCACTAGTTAAATCTGTATTACAGTAATATTCAATGTATTTATTGTTTTCATCAATGTCACGATCAAATGCTTGAACATGAGCAATCGGTCGATTGATATTATCGTCTGCTAATATAGTTAAGCTGAGTGAGCGAATATCAAATGTTGGTATATGATCATTTTCATCAATAATAGTTATATTAAGCCAACCTATTAATGGTGGATCATCATAAACTTCAAGTCGTAGAAAATAATTATTTTGAATTTCTGCATCTAAACTTCTGAAAATAATATCAAATTGTTCAAACATTGCTTGTTTGTGAGTATATGTTGATTACTTTTGAAGATAGATATAAGTTTGATATTCCTGGCCGCCCAGACTTTGAATATCACTAGTATAAAATGGATCACTAATAGCTATTACTGATGGATTGTGTGGTAATTGAAACTTGATTGATCCATCAAAACCAGTTTTATTCATTGCATCGAATATCGGAATATGTGGATTGATTTCATAGAATTTTTCACTAATTGAAATATTGTACACATCATTTTTCAATTGAGGATAACGCCATTGAGCAGTATTAGAAACAGAATCAAGTTTTAAATTGATAGTCACTTCTGCATTAGTTGAACTACGTAATGATGGTTTACCTCGGTCTTGTGCATAAACATAGAATGTCATGGGGAAAAGATTTGCATTTAACAAATGAAGATTATGAAAATCATCTCGATATGTGATCCAGCCTGTGTCATGTTCGATTTGAAAATATGGAAGAGATGTATTTGAGATGAAATAGTCTATTTCTTTATTTCGTCCGGAGTCAGCATCCCATGCATGTATTTGAAAAAGACGATGATTAGTAATAGGAGCTGATGAAGTGTATATTGTATAATCCCATTTAGAATTTAAAAATACTAAATACGTAATTCAAGTTTTTTTTTCTTCTTTTATTACAATTCGATTTTGTTTTACCAGGAGGATTATCATTGATATCAATTAATTTAATATGTAGACTACACAAAGCTAGAACAAGATTAACAGTAGAAAATATATAAATTAGAAAGAGAGTGAGAGGAGTACTTTGTCGTTGAACTTCACCAGAATCATGTGCTAAGATCATTAAATACCACTCTCGAGTTGCACCTAGAACGACAAATGTCTTTTGTATAGCAACGATCTTTGTAATCCTACTTAAATCATCATAATCGAACATCTTATTTGTTTTAATATAAGCTTCTACAGAATTATTTCCTAGATAGTTTGTTTCAATATGAAACTGCGTATAAGCAGTATTTCTCGAACCATCACCTAATAAAATGAATAGCATGTTTTAATAATGAATTTAATTCCGATTGTTTACCTGTTGTTGTTAGTTTTTCAGGTGGAAATATGATTTCAATCGAATTATTGACAACTCGATCATTATCTACTACTAACAATGACTCAACAGTAGTGTTCTCTAGCATATTTTCATATAATTGTATAGATCCTGCGTTACATTTTGAATTTAAAAATTCTGGTGGATGTCGATTTGATGCTAAAACGATGACTTCAATATTCCTTGAACTCGATCGACGTACACATGTGCCAGGTAAAGCGCAAGAAGAATCATCATCAGTTGCATTTATATGTACAACATATTTGCATGAAACAGTGCAATATCGTGGAAATTCTCGTCGTAATTGTAAAACACCAGTAACACGATCAATACTAAACTGACTACTATTAGTTGTATAGATAACTGAATCACCATCAGGATCGTAAGCATAGACAGTACCGAATTGCGTACCAGGTAGAGCTGCTTCACTTATGTAGAGCACCTCCGGTTCGAGAAGAAATTGTGGTGCATTGGCATTATCATTTACTAAATTAATTTGAACTATAGCTGTTGATCGTAGTGATGATTGATTAGGACGTTGTTTTGTAACAATTAATTCGAATAGATAGCGGTGATATGGTGAAGAATAACTCAAAGATCTTGAGAGAAAAAAAAATTTGATTCAATTCTTTCAATAAATTTAATCGACGATATTAGACATACTCTGCATTTGTCAAAAGTCTGTAATTATTATCACTTATAGGTTCGACAATAAAATTGGAATCACTCGAAATAACATCAAATTCTTGAGCTGATTTAAATGAACGTATACCATTTTCTGTAAAATTAAAATAACTAGGTCGAGTTTGACTTTCATCATAATGAACAGAAAAATCGAACAGCCGTGTACGATGAGGATTCGATACCGAAAAATTCGAAACTGTATAAACTGGTTGATCAAAAAATGGCCCAGCAAAATCAGCATTATACTAAGGCACCAAATGATTTCTTTATTCAAAACAATTGTAATAACAAATTAACTTACAAAGAAATCATCTATATGATCTCCACAATTTTCACCGAAAATCAAATCAATCGACAATACAACAAATACCATTAGGTTCCAATACCGATAAGTTAATTGGACCATTCTGTCTATCTGATCTGAAAATAGTAATTAAACTCAACATAATTTTGCGTATACCCGTATAAAGATGAAATCCTATCTAAAGTAAAAGGTCGTCCGAAATTCAAGAACTATTACATTCTTATTTCTTCTACATTAACTAAGCTTACACTCTGCGAAATAATCATTCACAGAACCTTACTCAATTGACTACTAATTCCTTCGTCGTCGTCGTCGTCGTCGTCGTCTTCTTCTCCTCCTTTTTACAACATAAAAAAAAAAGAATAATTCAGATTTAGAACGATGCCATCAATTTATTCGTTCTCTTTCCTTTTCTCTCTATCTCTCATTTCTTGAAAAATGATCGCCTATCAGAACAATACGTTGACATGACGTAATAATCACACGTATCGAAAAAAAAAGTCATTCTCATCCTATTTTATCTGACAGAATCCGACTAAGCAGAACTCAAAATTTATTGTTTGACTAAGTTATAATCATATAACTTCACACGACATTGATATCTTCCAATACACGATGAAATAATTCTTTAGTACTTTATCTTTATCTTTCATTCTCTTACCATCTTTATATACTGGAGTATACCTATCACACGACATACGATTATGTTCCTTCATCAAATAAGTAACTAAAACGAATATTGCGCAAGTATCTCTCAATACATCTTCACTTATTCGAAATAAATCTTTATGAACAGAACGAAATTTACTTCCGAATATAATTTATGAATAGGTTATTCTTGAAAGGAAATTCTACAAAAAAAACGTAAACTTCATTATCATTGAAGATTCTTTCAAATGCTAAATAATATCAACTTGCAAATATATACTTCATCATTCGTTCGTATCTATTTCATCCTACTCATCTGTCAATTGAACGACTTCATCCCTCTTCCTGTCACAATCAATATGATGAGCAAATCTAGAAAAATGTATAATCATGCAAATCAATTCTACGTCCTTCAACTGTCAACATTCAACAAAAGATCTTCCACTTATTGGCATACAATTCGTATTTATTTAACAAGCAACAAAACACACATAACATTTATTTAAAAATATAACAGAAGTATTCAAAAAGAAACATGTCCAGACGATGACGATGTTGTTTGTTGTTGTTGAAGACGAACGACTTGATTGTGTAACGAATCGATTTGTTGTCGTAGAACTTTTTGAGCTAATTTTGGATTTGTATCACCACGACGGGATCGAGCGTTGTTGAACCAAGTGTTGACTTGAGCTAATGTGATGTTGCATTCGGTAGCCAATTGATCTTTTTCAGCTTCAGTTGGACGTTTTTTAATTGTATAGAATTGATTGAGTCGTTCGATTGCTTCGTCGCTGATACGTTTGCGAATCTAAAATTTAAAGCAGACAAGTTGAATCGCATATTGGTGAAATGGTTAACTTACACTTGAAAAGGATGGCGAGGCAAGATTTCGTGTTGATTGTTGTTGTGGACGACGCTTCGGTTGTGATTCCTAAAACAAACGTAATTTGAGAAAATATACATAATTTACTCACAAAATCATTTTCACGGCTGTCTGAAAGACGATATGCACTTACATTACTTGCTGTTACAGGTGTACTACTTGCGAAGATTTCTGTTGGAAGATGCTCGATTGGATACATTGTTGGATCTAAAATAGAAAACATTTTATATCATTCACCGATTCAATTGAATCAACTTACAGAATGGTGATGGCATGTAATATGAATCATTTGAATAAGGACATGATGTAAAATGAAATGATGTCGTTGAAGGTGTTGAATAATTGTATGATGAATAAGCAGAATCATAATATTGTACACTTCGTGTTGGTGATGATGGATAGAAAAAGGTTGACGACGAAAATGGTGATTGTTGCATATTGAATTGTATGTTGTTTCTTCAGATCATAGATGTGATTTAAATATTTATCTTCACTATCAAGCTTCATGGATGCACATCAATTATGAGTAGACGTTAATTGATGTAAAGGAAGAGAGCACAGGAGAGAGCGTTTGATTTAATTGATGCGATATCTCTCGTTCTTTCTACAATCATTTAACTTCATCCTCGATGCAACTTGAAATACATTCAATCCAAAAATATGTCAACGAGCTAATTTGAGAGAAATCTTTTGATATACTTATAGCACTATCGTCTAACTTTGTAAGGTCTTCATAACATCCGAGAAAATAATTGAAATATGTTAGAATTATTTTTGTACACTTAATCTTTATTCAAGAAGAAACAAAAAGAAAAACACACACAATATTGATTTAAAAAATAACACAAATATTCAAAAAGAAACATGTGCAGACGATGACGATGTTGTTTGTTGTTGTTGAAGACGAACGACTTGATTGTGTAACGAATCGATTTGTTGTCGTAGAACTTTTTGAGCTAATTTTGGATTTGTATCACCACGACGGGATCGAGCGTTGTTGAACCAAGTGTTGACTTGAGCTAATGTGATGTTGCATTCGGTAGCCAATTGATCTTTTTCAGCTTCAGTTGGACGTTTTTTAATTGTATAGAATTGATTGAGTCGTTCGATTGCTTCGTCGCTGATACGTTTGCGAACCTAGAATTTAAAGCAGACAAGTTGAATGAACTATTGATGAAGTTTTCACTTACAGTTGAGAATGACGGTGAAGCAAGATTTCGTGTTGTTTGTTGTTGACGACGTTTGGATTGTACATTCTAGAAAGAGACAGATGTTTTTTTATTAGGTTCAGGAGAAGAGAAAGAGCGATTAAACGAATTACTCACGAATTCACCATATGTACTTAGAGGTAGCTTTAATAGAGATTTAATACTTACGTTAGTTGTTGTTGGGGCAAGATATACATTACTTGTTGTTACAGGTGTACTGCTTACGAATGATTGTGATGGTGGTTGTTGCATTGTGTATGCTGTTGGGCTTTGATAAGGTGGATCTAAAACAAAGAAGAATGATTGAATTAGTCAGAATATCTCGAAAGATAAACTTACAGAAAGGTGATGGCATATAATATGAATCATTTGAATATGGACATGATGTAAAATGAAATGATGTTGTTGAAGGTGTTGAATAATTGTATGATGAATAAGCAGAATCATAATATTGTACACTTGGTGTTGGTGATGATGGATAGAAATAGGTTGACGATGATAATGGTGATTGTTGCATGTTGAAATGTATGTTGTTTTGTTGAGTTGAGTTTGACGGTGGAATCGATTGCTTATATATTCACTATGAAATTTGATAGATGTACATCAATTATGAGTAGATATTAATTGATGTGAAGGAAGGGAGAGAGAGAGATAGAGAGAGTTTGATTTAATTGATGCGATGTTTTAGATCGAACGAAAAAAAAGAATTTATTGTGTGTTGAAGATATATGAAAAATGTCGATAAAAATGTTCGTATACACAGGCAAGATTAAAAAAGAGAAAGAAAAAGAAAAGTTCTTAATGATCAAAGATATACTGATTGCCGATCGGTGTGATAGTAGTCATCATCACTACTGTGCATCTCGTCATAGGATGTTTGGTGACGTTCGAAATATTTTGTTGTTGCAGACGATGCTCGACTTCGTTGTTTGGTTGGTTCCGTATTTTCAAGATTTATTTTCAAACAGCTACGAAAACGACCTGGCTCAGTATCATGTTGAGTAATTGGCGGTGAAGGACTCCGTGGACGAATTGATTTAGCAGTACAACGCATTTTGTATTGAACTTGATTGTTACATTCATCTTTGGTATCACAAGTTGATAACCATTGTTGAATTTGTTCGGTTTTTCGTGGTAGCATTTCTAAAGAGAATGGTTGTTGACTTTGTATATTGACATGTACAGTTATACCAGATGGTTCATCGATACTTTGACGAGGAATTGTATTTGAATCGTAAACAAAAATCTGTCCATCAATATCACATGAAGCTGTGACTTCAGGTATATTTTTATTGTTGGCATTTTTCTCCGTCGATGATACGATCTGTATTGGTATATTAATTTTTTGATCGATTTTTGGAGAAATATTCACATCAGCTGATGAGAGTGTAAACATAGGCTAAATAAAGAAAATATTTTGTTTTGTTTTATTTTCAATGAATATAGATACGAACGGGATTCTGTTGTGAAATATGTGGAGCTTTTGGTGCTCGTCGTTTCGTTGAACTTTTCTCACTACATGTACTACCACTGCCATCGACATTCATTTCAATAAATCGATTCGATATGTTTTTATTCGAAGGTATTATTGGTTCTTTAGTTTCGATAGGCGGTTTAGTCGATTCGATATTGAGTTTTTCATAGATTGTTTCAAGAAGTGTCAAACGTTCGAAATAACGACGAATTGATTCGTCATTTTGAGGAGTGATGACTTGTTCGCATGATGGTGCCGATGGGTTCACGTCTACTTGCTCATTTTTGTCCACACGATTTTCGACCAAGCAAGGTTTGGCTTTGACTGGAGCGAGACCTGTTGGTGGTTTTGTTTTATGACCACTGTATTGTTCGTTTAACGCTTCGTAAACAAATGGAGATCGTTCGATAACAGTTGAACATCGTTGTGCAGTATGATGATTCAATGTTGAACGTCGTTTTGTTGTGCTCGAAGCTCTCAATGATCTCGTACCGTTAGGATTCAATTCAAATGAAGGTAACTGAATATTTGAATCGAGATTCGTTGTTGTTGATTCATCAGTTGGCCATATTCGTGCTAAAACTTTACGTAAAACAAGTAATTCATCAATATTTAATGTATCTTGTTCGAGTAATTTAATAAGATTTTCATAGAATTGAATTTTACGTTGAGGTGAATGTTGTTCTTTGAGTGAATCAATCCATGTTATACTAAAATCCCATGAATCAGATAATTCATTATTATTGTTATTCGTTTGTTGATCGTAGCCATTGCCTAGATAAGATAAATTACTTGTTATTTCATCGTCACTTAAATGTATATCAGTGTTGATATTATCCGATGGTGTTAAAGAATTATTTTCATTATCAGTCGATGATCTTCCTGAAATATTCGAGTTTGTTTTTTGAAAATAGAAAAAATCAATCAAAATAGTAAATTTACTCGATTGTGTAAATCCAAATGAAGATATTTCACGGAAATCCAGAATAGCTGATGACGAATTTTTCGTTCGATTTAATTTTCCATTGGTTTGATGCTTTTCAATCGTTAATGCTGGACTACGACGCGTAGGATTCGGAATAGGATTCGTTGATTTTCGATGTTTACCAATACTATTAATCATACGATTAGTAATCGCTTCAATACTTCGGTTCGGTGATAAAGCACGTTGTTGTTTTTGTGTCGAACGATTTTCATCGGCATTTCTCTCAGCTAAATTATCGACACTATGTGATCGTGTTTGACTTGAATTTAGAAAAAAAAAACGAAATTTATTTTGCATTGATTCAAAATCAATTGAACAAACTCGGATGTGCGTTGTTTTTGAGGAAAAACTTTGCCTTTCCATCCGTCGAGCGTTTCCATCGATCGAAATAACCATCGTTTATTTGCGTTTAACTGCGATTGAAATCGACGATCTTTACGCATTTTTGGACTCAGTCCTGTACGATTGTTTTTTTGCATTGGTAAACGAACAATTTCATCATTGTCATTTGTTTGAGCGGTTTGATTTAACAATGTACGATCACTTGATATGCCAATTCGATAGGGAATGACATTTGATGGTTTTAATAAAGTTGTCGAAGGTATTTGTTCAGTGGCAGGAATATGATAGGAAAATGGACGAGCCGTATGTTGATGATGAATAAATGGAGATTTATCGAAAGTTTTCGAAGGTGTTTCTTTTGTATGATGATGACGACGAAAGACTTTAGCAATATTCATCGATGCAATATAAGCTATGAAAAAAAAAGAAAAATTGTAAAGACAAATAAACAGGTGTTTCGTTTGTTCTATTTTCAATACAATGCCAATGCCCTATCAGTGAACCGCTTATTAATACGCATATAGAAAAAAAATAGAAAGAGAGAGAGAGAGAGAAAGAATATAAAGTCTTTAGTTACTCATCTATCATCTCATGTCTATCAAAATTAAAATTGTTTCGTTTTTCTTCATTTGTCTACTGTTAGTTACTGTAGGTCGAATGAACTCGAGTACAAGGGTTTTTTTGTTTGTCAGACTTAGATCCCGATAGTATTTTACTTATTGATACAAGAAAAAATGAACATCGTCCTCGATTACGAACAAATCGATACAAAGAAGAAAAAACGAAGAATGAGAATAGGAGGGAAATTCGATCCTAACGTTCGCGCACGCGTGTGTGCGATCGATCTCCTCGCTTTGTTGTGTTCATGTGTTATGCCCTTGCATAGCTCAAATCAGCCAGATGATAAAATAGACTCATATATACAATGTACATGAATCAATTTCATATCATAAAAATCATTCAATTCAAAGCAAAAGCGTATCTTTCAAGTGTTGGTGTCAAGCTTAAGTTAAGCAGACGAATCTGTATGATGAGTCTATGTGATATATTCACTATTTTGTTTTCGTTCTGTATGAACCATCACATGTACAGGCGATTGAAAATGCAATCAACTTACTTGCGAGTCGTCTTGGTAAAGAGATTTTTCGTTGATTTTCCATGGTCTCTTGAACGACAGCCATGGTGTTTTGTTTGTCTTTTCTCTTCTCAAGTGATCATCCAAAGAACTAATTGCATACGTTCATTTTTTCGACCTACTCTACGTAAGAGATTTTTCTTTTTGATAAGTACATCGTTATCGTCCAATGTACATATTGAAAATATATATCAGATTGATATTGATTTCTATTTGGAAGAAAAGGACGCGTGCACACGTCGAATAACGCTTGATAATTATGTGTTCTACTTTATCAAATCTATAGATCAATGAACGACATCCTTGTGCTTCCTTTTTTTTCCTCCTTTACCACAACGAAAACGATGAATCAGTCGAGACACTATTGTTGATGACACATAAATAAATAACCGTTTTGTTTATTGGAAAGGATATTGGGCAAAAACGAAATTACTCATCAACTCGTTTGATTATTCTACGCTTTGTTTGTTTTGGTTCACTGATTTTTTTTAAAACTAACATTGTATAAATATGATGAAAATATACAAATTTATGCAGTAGTGATTTTTCGAGCAAATCGAAATGCGTATTTTTCGAAGACGTAAGAAAGATGAAAGTTTCCAAGGGCCACCAATAGTAGACGCCGAACCGTTGCCTGATATCGTTTATCAAATGGGTGCCGAAGCTGCAGTACGATATGTTCGTATGCGAGCAGGTTCACCTAATCCTCACGATCCAATGTTCATAGAAGCAACCGGTGGTGTTCACGAAGTTCCCGATGACCGATATAGAAACGATGAAGGCTATTATGAAGAACCAAAAAGACGTGTATTAAAAATAAAACGACCGAAAGCAAGTCAACAACACGCACAGAAACCACCGAAAGAAGGCTATTTCGTTCGCGCTGGTTCACCCGCACAGTTTCAACAATATCCACCCGGTACTCCCGTTCATCATCATCGTCGAGCAGCATCGCCTGATTTCGCACAACAAGAACGTGTTGGTTCACCATATCTTTTTGCGCAACAACAACGAGTCGGATCACCGGCTCAGTTCGGTCAAAACGCACGGCCGGGTTCTCCCGAAATGATGCGTCGTGTTCAACGTGCACAACACTCACAGGAATTACAACGTGCTGAAAAAGAACAACGACGTCAACAAGAAATGATGATGGCTGGCGCCATGCATATGGCTCAGCCGTATCCATACGGTCAGCAAGTATACTATCCGAATATGCAACCGTTTCCTGGGGGCATGCAAATGTATCAATACTATTGAACAAATTCAGTTTTCTACTCTAGTTTTTGAAAATTAAAAAAACGAAACACAATAATTATTTTGAATAATCTCGTCTTTTTTTTGTTTAAATTCTTCATTTAACATGGACGCGATGTAAATGAAAAATAAGAAACAGAGAGCTAAGAAGAAAACAAATCAACAATGATACTTCTATGAAAAAAAAACAGAAAGCAAGAAAGAACGCTAAAACAACAGAAACACCCAAGAATGATAGAATATTATTAAATGTCCATTGTGATTCTCTTTTCTTGTTGTTGATTTAATCAATTTAACCAATAAAATTAATCACAACTAAATGTAAGATAATATGAGCAAAGACAAAATCAGCAAATGCTCGTTCCGGTGATACATTAAATGTCGTTCGATTAGCCTTATTCAATTGGATACGTAAACTTGCTAAAAAAAACAAAACGGATACAATTTAGAAGACGACGAAGGAAAAAATCTTATTCGTACCAGCTAAAACAAAGCAACCAACAGTTGAAATAAAACCGGAAAGAAACGAGTTGAATGGAAATGTTCCAACAAGAAGACAGTAACCAAATTGAACAATACCAGTTAATAAAACGTAGACGAGATAGGCATCGATTAATTTCAATTTCTTCGGTGTACTTGTTTGGTATTCTTCGTTAAGTTTACCTAAAATACCAACGACTTGTCCTATTTGACTCATTTTTCTTGATTAAATCTGCGTTTTAGTTGAATCAACTATCAATCTGAAATTTATAAAAGAAAAACGACTTGCATTCGTAAATTATATCTGATTCGTCTTTTACCTCTTACTTTTCTGGGTGACGTGTGTGTTGTATTTCTACAAATGGATTTCTCTACCAATTGTATCGCTAATCGATAGAGGTCGAATGATCATACTCGATTGGTGTGCTAAAACGAAATATCAGAAGGAGATTTGATCGAACGAATATTTATTCCTGATTTTATTGATGAAAATATGAGCTATAATAAATATGCTGAACATCGAGATCGAACAAGTTTAGGTAAACTACGTTCGAAATATTGGACGACAAAACAATTAGTTATTAAAAAACTTGGCCGAGAAGAAGATGAATTCGTGATTGCATCGGATGCGGATGTCGATGCTAAACTCGAGCTTCTCTATGCAATAAAACGATCGTGCAATGAATTAACCAATGTATGTTCCATCGGTGTTTTTCCTCTCTCTCTCTCTCTCTTTCTATTTATTCATCATTGGTATCATTTTCTCGATTTAGATTATGGAACAGTATCAGAATAATGTTCTCTTTTTATCTCATGATGAAACTGATATGGCTCGATTTTTAAAAGGCTACGCTCAAGTCGATAAAACTCGTGCCGGAAAAATGATGGCTAGTGTTTCGAAAGTACTTGCTTATACGGCTCAACAACGTTTGGCTCTACGACAACCATTATTACGTTTATATAATGAAATAGAAACATTTCGTCATCGAGCTGTTACAGACACGTTAATGACAGTTAAACGTATGGAAACTGCTCGAACAGAATATCGTGGAAGTATTCTTTGGCTGAAAGATGCATCGGTGCAATTAGATCCTGAAAAACAATTGGAAAAATTTCGTCGAGTACAAAGTCAAGTGAAAACATCGAAATTAGAATATGATCGATTGAAATCTGATGTCATACAAAAAATCGATCTACTAACAGCAAGTCGATGTAACATGTATTCACATGTTCTAGCTGCTTATCAAAAGGCTTTGTTAGTCTTCTGGGAGAAAAGTTCGAAGACAATGTCAGCTATTGCAGAATCATTCAAAGGCTATCAACATTATGAATTCACTGTGATTAAAGATCTAGCTGAACCAAGTCGTTTATTAGCTGAACGAAATTCGAGTGCATTTATTGATAAAACAAAACATGAGAAAATCGAAGAAGAAGAAAAAGACAATCAAGATCAATTGATTGACTTGAATCAATCCAACGACGATTCGAAAGGTAAGAGTTATTCTCCTATCAATAAATAACAAAGAGAAATAAAATTAATATTTAGAACAAATGATTGACTTAATCGAGCCAGTAAATGCATTAATTGATATTACAGATTCTCAACTCGATGATCAACTTCTTGAATTAGAAAAACTTACAGCCATTGAACAATCTCATATAGCATCCGCTGATACATCATTTGAAGTCTCACCAAGTAAATTAAGTACTGACGATAATCTTGTTGATCTATTCGATTCATCGGTTGATCACGATAAATTGTTTTCTGATCTTCTTTCGTCGTTACCACTCGATACCGACAATGTGAATCTCGATCCTCTCGACAATAGTAACAGTGATGCTGATTGGACAGCAGCTTTCGGTGCTCAGACATTGAATCAACAGGTTCCAATTTCAACAAATAAAACAGATTCGAATAGTACATTTCTTCCATCATCACTTCTCAATGAATTTTTAACATCAACGAATAAAATCCATCAATCATCTGTTCCAACATCGACAAGTCAAAGTGAAAACAAATCGAACTGGTTAGATCTTTTTGCTGAACTCGATCCAATACAAAATCCAGATGCAATCGGAAAGATTTCGACCGATGAATTCGATCGAAATTGTTAAACAACAGTGCTAATCTTTATCGTTTTTTTTTCTCTTGAAATTTATCTATTCGTTTGGTGTTATTCAACTAGATTTATTCGTTTCTCATTCCACTAGATCTTCCGATATGTATATTTCTATTTTTGTTTATGGTTGAGGCTGAATAACATATATATATTGACGTGCTCGTTTTTATTATTGTTGATTTTGATTTTCACATTTAAAAAATATATTTATGCTTAAACAAACATTTTATATTAGAATTAAAATCAAAAAATATTTATTTATAAAAAAAAAGAAAGAACTCAATGTTTTGGGTATATGTGACATTCTTTTTTTCGACAATCGCATTTTGGTCTACAGAGAAGAAAAATGAACGTTCAAAAGTGAAAGTTCAGAATTTTTTCTTACCCTTGCGCACGATTTCCGAATATTAACGGAGTGACCTGATGATCTTCAATGAGATACATATTCAATTGAGTTTTTGTCTCAAAGAAAAAAAGATCGTGACTTACTTTTATGACAAACCATTGCACATGATTTACAAATCCATTTCAATGGTTGATCATTTCGTGTACATTGCGAGCATTGAAAATAATCAACTCGATGTTCTTTAGTTGGATTTTCGTTGTAAACTTGAATGAAACATTGTTTAGGTACTTCACTTTCCAATAGAATATCACCATGAATTATAACTAATGTTCCTCGAGTCTAAATAAATCGAGTTTGTATTTGATTATTTGTACAAAATTTCTATTGTTTCTTACTAATTTATGTTCGAGAATTGGACGACATTGACTTGAAACTGTTAATAAACCATTATCATCGTCCATTTCATCACCAATATTCATTCGTTCTAATCGTCTGAGAATGTCTTTTTCTCCTTCATTTTCAAATGTACTAATTCAAAAAGAAACGTGTCTCAATTCGATTATGTGTCAATTCAATTGATTGTTCATACTCAATACAAGTATACAAAATCATATCACCATATTTTACTATTTTGTCATCATTTGCTTCAGCAATTTCGTTTAATATTGGTAATAAAGTATCCATACTAAATAAAATTTCAAAGATAATTAAGTCAAATTTGAATTCTTGAGAGTTATATCGAACCGATCTTCAGGTCGCATTAATTTAACTGGAAATTGTTTATCTTTAGTTTTATAGAGACGATCTTCTTTCCATAAAGTTACATGAATTTGTGTCGAAACGGCACCAAAATTCGAGATATGTTCAGCTAAATGTCTAGAAGATCGTCAAGTTTGTTTTTTGAAAATCCAATCTATTCGATTCAAAATACTTTTTATAAGCTTGAAGAAAAAGTATTTGAACATTTCGAATTTCTTCATCGAGTACTTTGATTTTCTGATGAAATTCATTTGTCAGTACATCGAGTTCTTGTTTATATTCTAAAAAAAAGCCGAATATCAATCGAATTGACGTTCGAATCAGTCGTTCTCGTACGTTTTGGAGGCAATTTTTGTGCTTGTAGATCCGTTACACTTTTGTTAAAAGCGAGTTCGATTTCGTTTTTCTTTCGTTTATATCGAATACGCATGTCATTTTCACTGGTCAAATGGTTTGCTAATGATGCAACAAGTGTGTCTAAATCCATTCAAGAATCTATACGTCTGTTTTTTTCTTTCTTTAAACATAAAACAGTACCTCGAAAAAGTTCTTCGAGAGTTGCTCGAATAGAATTATCACCAATTTGATTTACAACTAATGAATTCATTCGAAGAAATTTTATTGCTGAAAGGAAAAAGAAAAGAAGTTTTACCATCAGTAGCAAATGATTTTGCTTTTTGAGATTCAGCATCTTGAATGGCTCTATCAATTGTTTCTAAATGATTTTAATATTCAAATAATAATTATTCATCAAAGATATTAACCAAGTAAAGAGTTATATTGTGCGTCACGTTGAGCATCATCTTGTTGCAAAGCTTTGTTACACAACGGACATCGATGTGCCGCATTAATTGATTCTAATAATTCAAATTATTTTCTCTTTTTCAACAAATCATCTCTACCTTTAATACAATTTTCACAAAATCGATGAAAACATGTCGTTACCCAAACATCTTTCATAATATTCAAGCAAATCGGGCAATTAAATTGTTCTAATAAAGGCTCTGGCTAGAAAAATGCAATCGAATATTCGCGTAAACAATTGATCTATCTTCATCCTACGGATATTAAACAATTAGCTGACATAGCAGTTGCCATATTTTGTTCGAAAATTTAAAATTCTAGTTTAATTTCAAAACAACAACGTCGAATGTATTACAAAAAGCAAGAAAAAACCTTCGTTCGTTCTTCCTCCTCTTTGTCAGTTGTTCTTATCCAAACAAATGACAACGTTGCATAAAAAAACAACCCGATCTCAATTCAGAGGGCACTAGTTCTCTACTAACGCAAAAAAAGAAAATGTTCAAGCAACAATAATTTCGATATTTGACTCTTGACTTGTTATGCCGTAGTAACTTAATTTATGTCGAGATTTAATATGACGATTTTTGTAATATAAATGAAATTTTTTGTTCATTCGAAATAAATGTTTGACATGAGTTTTGATGAATTTCACTCGATGTTTTTCATTTTCATTGATATTCATTGAAATACTTTTGCCATCAGATCGTCGAATAATTTTAACGATAATTTGTGCTGATGAAAATGAAAACGACATAGTGGAAGAAACGATTCGAACAAGAATGTATTGATTTGTCACTATTTCTTTCTCTTTTGAAGAAAAATATTCTCCTTTTTTTGCTCGTTCGGCATGTTAGTTGAAGAAAAAACAATATGTTTTACTTTTTTTTTTTCTATTGTCAAATAAATTTTTTATTTTTCTTTTTCAAAATCAAGTATTACGATTAGACAAAAAATATACAAAATTGTTCAATTATCTGAGTAACTTGTAGACGTTGTATGCATTGGACGTTTAGCTGAAGGTTGATCTAAAATTAAACAACCTGAAAAAGACTTTTCTCTTGTGATGTTTTTACCTTCGTCATCGGGCAAATTCTCAACTGATCGTTTCATAGTTGTTCGTCTGAAGAAAAAACAAACATTTAAAAAAAACACCCAAAACTTCGAAATACGAACGATGCAGATGTAACCATCGGTTCTTCGTTAAAAATATCTTCTCCATTACAATACCGTTTGAATAGATCTCGTTGTTTGATTGCTGATTCTATTCGTAAATAAGAAAATAAAAGGGAAGATTTTCTTTTTGTATTTACCTGGTGTGTAATCATGAATCATTTGCAATAACAAACCGATTGTTTCTTTCGATAGATTGTCTGGTGTTTTCATAAGGTCTTCGATAGCAGCTAAAGAACGTTTGTTTGTTGATTATTTCCATTGAAATGATTTGCTTACAAAAAATTTGATTGATATGTTCTTCGATGATGATTATTTTGTAGAGTAATAGACACTCCTGGCGAGCAGTCGACCGTAATTTGGGTTTCAAATAGACAACGTCCTGTGAAGTTTATTTTTGAATTAAATAGACAAAAGAATTTTAGTAGAAAAATCAACTGACGAGATAATGCTAAAAGACAAAAAAAGAAATCAGAGACTTTCGATTTCGATGAAAATTATTTACGAAAAGTGGAGTAATTTTTTCAATTGATTGAATATATTGATGAAGATAATTAATAAATTGAAGAACGTAAATGCTTGTATGAGTAGTTGAATGATCGTTTGGAATTCGTTTCAACTTATATGAGAACATGATTTTTTTGATGGAGAACTGAATACGGCACTTACGTTTTCATCGAGATGATTTTTTAAACTTTGACAATGTTCAGTTAGCAACTTTTTTAAATCGTCGAAAAGTCGTTCTTTGTAACCTTTGCATACGATCTTATAGACTAAACTAAAACGATTAAGGATCAAACAAAAATGATTCATTCAGTTCGAATCAAATTTAGTAACAACCAACCAATAAATCGATTGATAAGACATCGGTTGAAAGTTCTCAACTGAATTTTCGAGAAATCGTTTAAGAGTTTCATGAATTGGCGACCAACCTTCAGATATATAATCGGTTTCGGAATATTTCGTATGAACTATTCGAATAGAATTACATGACTCAATTGAAATAAATTAGTTAATAGACGTACGATATCGTAGGAAAGTATAACCATCTGTCATTGTTGAAAACAAATAAAAAATGAAATATCTAAAGAAAGACAAACCATCTTCGTCTTTGGAATGCGACATTTTACACACGAAATAAAATCAAGAACCAATCAGAGATCGAAATGTTCACTTTTCTTTTATCCATTTTGGATTTCAATTCATATTAAAAACTGGTAGATAAATGATATTGATAAATGATCAATCGGATCATTATGACGATGATTGAATGAAGCAGACTGTTGAAATTATCGACTTGAAGAGAGGGCGCTCGAATCAGATTCATATTTAAAAAAAAATAGTTGACTTCTTTCTACAAATTGTTTATTTAAATAAATATTAATATGCATACATCTAACTACTACAATTGAAAACAATATAAGTTAGATAAAAATTCAAACCGATTCTAAAACGAAAATATATATTAGTAAAATAAGTGCACCATGTAAAATGAGATGAATTTGACAAAAAAGTTTTTATGCATCATCAATTATATTTTTCGCCATCTTTTCAACTTGTCTAGCAATAATAGGCCAAGTCATATGACGGCCGAATTTATATGCTCGTTCTCGAGCATTATCACGTATTTTACTATCTTGAATAACTTTAATTATTGTGGAACTCATTGAGTTAGCATCATTGAATGGTACAAGAAATCCACGACCATCATTTAACAATTCTTTTGCATATAAATATGGAGTTGAAATAACAGCTTTACCTAACCCAACGGCCCATGAA
>Ga0209915_1001296_pt1 | contig 37520 bp, 56 predicted proteins | sample ThiBiot_750_plan_FD_183952 | JGI IMG/M metagenome (GOLD analysis project Ga0209915, IMG submission 183952) | Wastewater bioreactor microbial communities from Cape Town, South Africa - Thiocy_cont_750_plan (SPAdes) | ecosystem: Engineered > Bioreactor > Thiocyanate-remediating > Anaerobic-Aerobic... | reverse complement strand
CAGTTGCATCGGAAGCATGCTAGCCCACTCTTGCACCTCAGGGGCGGCACTGGCAATCGGCGACTTGACGTGCGCACCATCGGGCGGAAGCTCGACCTCGAGCATCGAACCGTGACGGAACAGCAGCTCCTCGTTTCCGGTGTCGGGCGTGATATACAAGCACACGCCCCAGCCGGGGCTCAGGGGACCGACGGTGAGGAACGTCACTTCGGGGACCAGCTGCATGTCCAAGTAGATCTACAGCCGTGCGATTAGAGTGCTTGTGGTTGCGGTTGTGGCTGCTGCTGCTGCTGCTGCGTACGGGATTGTTTCCGATCAACCCCGGCGTACAGAACTTGAAGAGCCCGCTGGTCGGTGGCACCAAGAACGTACTGCCTCCGCGTAGTTCCAGCTGCCTGGTCCATATAGTCTGCAGGCCTCGTGGTTAGTTTGGCAATGATGCGCTTCCGAACGAGCGAGCGAGCGATCCAAGGCAAGGCACATACAGAGGTTGCCCAGTACCAGTCGTGCAGCGAGATCGATATTCCGGCAAACACAGGAGACTGCCATGGTGCACAAGCAATGAGTTAGCGACGTGCATGAGCAGCTTGGTATGGCACGGCACGGCACGGCTGGTGTGTGGCACGCGAACCTTGAGGGCCTTCTCTTGCACGAGTTGCTTGTAGGACGCCTGCAGCTGCGTGCGACGGCGCACCGAGAACTCTGCATGTCGTCCCCTCGTACCGTTAGCTAGGAACTGGGGCTCCAAGGTGGCACGCCAGCCACTCGTACCATAGACCGTGGTTCCGCGCAGCAGCTCGAACTGTTCGTCGGGCCACGCGACGGGCGAGCCGAACGACGGCAGCACGTCGATGAAGCCGCGCCACAGATACGACGGCGGCTGGTGCTTGGCGTACAACAGGAACAGCGCCTGCGACGAGGAGGAGGAGGAGTACACGTGTCACCAGCAGTTGTGCGCAGCTGGCATGGTTTGAGGCGCGTACCAACGAGTCGATGGCCGAGAGGCCTTGCACGAGGTCAGCGAGCGGCGACGCGTTCACGGTGTCGAGGCTCAGCATGAGCTCCATCGGAATCGAGAAGAGACGTGCGTTGGCCTGCACTGCTGCGGTTAGCGAGCGAGAGAGCACGGCGCGACGATCGCTCGTACACGTGGCACGCACCTCGATACTGGCAGCGGCCGCGATATGGTACGAGCCATTGCGTTGCGTCAGCTGGAGGTTGTCGAGCGAGAGCTTCTCCTGCGCCTTCAGCCACCGCCAGTGGCGCTCGAGTCGCCCGGCTACCACGTCAACCTCGCCGCCGTCACTGGTGTGGCAGACGCATGCTGAGACAAGCAGCAGAACCGCCGCTGTAACGAGCAGCGTGTGGTTCATGGCAGAGCGAGCGAGCGAGCAAGCAACAACAGAGAAGGGAAGGGAAGAGCCACGTCACTGAGACGAGCGGTACAGCGACCCACCATTACCCGCTCCCGCCATTTCGCTCTCTTGTTCGCTTGCTTACGCGCGAGATTCTTGGTGGTGCAACCTGATATGACTGCCGATTCCTCGTATCTGAGTCGCGCTCGTGTGTAGCAGCCGCCTCCCGCTGCCTTGTCCGTGCCTCGGGAGGCGGCTAGCTCGTTGATTTTGCTTGGCGCGCTCTCTCGTCGATGGCAACGCCCACGCACGCACACGCCGGAAGGTATGTAAGCGCCGCGCTCGAGAAGGCCACCAGCAATGTGCTCTGAGCATCCCACGCTTCCACGCAGGGGCACCAAGAGCTACGCTGCCGCCGTGGCTCATAAGGGAGCCGGTAGTGGCGGCAGTGGCGCACCGTCGCTCGCGCACCTGACGCCGAATGACACGTCCCGACGTACGTCGCTCGCGCATGCCGATCGTGTGGCGCTCTCGGACTCACGTGGCAGCGGCGGCGGCGGCAGTTGTCAACCACGAGCTGACACTCACCAACGTGCGCCTAATGCGCGAGCTCATGGACGCGCAGCGCCAGCTCAAGAATCTCCACAACGACAAGAGCTACCTGCAGGACCAACTGCGCTTGACGGAAGCGCGCGCCGCCGCGTTGCAGAGCTCGATCGACACGCTGCAGGTAGGTCCACTTGGCTCGTGCCACCGGGCAACGATTGCTGTTAATGACGCAATGCGCCAGAGCTGCAATGCACTGTTGAGCGAGTTGGTTCGGCATCTGCTACGCAAGGCACAAGTGTCGCTCGTCGGCCTCGAAGTCGATTCGATACGCGCCATCTTCGGTACGCGCGCCAATCATCGACCCAAACCGCCCGGTCAATATCGCTCACACAAAAAACCGATACACAGAACAACTCGATCGCACCAACGAGGTGCCCAAAGCTGCCACATCAGCACCAGCAGCAGCAGCAGAAGAGCTCGTGGAGCCTGGCGAGCAACACCAACCCGCCGCGACCACAAGCGACGAAGCAACGGTACCAGCAGCCGTGCCAGCCACTGCCACGCCCGAGCCCGATGCCATGCCGCCTCAGAGCCGCCGCCGTCGCCGTGTGTCCGAGCGACCGGTGAGCTACAAGGAGCCGTCGCTGGCGCGTAAGATGCGCCGAGGCGACCCAGGCTCGTTCTCGTCGTGAAAGCGCCAAAGCGGCAAAGCGGCAAAGCGGCAAAGCGGCAAAGCGGCAAAGCGATAAGGCCCTCCATTGCTCTACGATTCGAAACTTCCTCGGAGCCTTCGACCGGACCGAACAAAACCCGAGCGCGGCCTCCGACGCTGCGCCATTCGTTCTTCCTCCATTGCCTTCTGGCTGCTGCTCTTCTCTCCGCCACTGCTGCCGCGCACGCGCTCCTTCTTCGCCACGCTGTGATATCGCCCTCGCCCTCGCCCTCGCCCACTTCTCCTCCTGCCAATACATCCCGCACACACACATCTCACCACACACTCGATGGACTCCTGGGTTGCCTGCCCGCGCTGCTCGTTTTCGCGCGAGAGTACGTCCCTGCTCCTCCTCCTTCGCCAGAGCGCGCGTGCGCCGCTGCCTCTGTGCCACCTGAGCCTAACCTCTCGCTCGCGTGTCGCTCGCCAGCCTTGTTGGTCGTGCCGTGCTGCAAGGCCGAGTATTGTACCGAATGCCTGACCGACCGCTCGCGCTGCCCGAACTGCGTGTCGCCGCTTAACAGCGCCACACTGCTGCCCAAGGCCTCGACCGAGTCGTTCGCCGCCATGATGGCCTCGGTGCTCAAGACCTGCTCGTACGCCGGCTGCAACTACCAAACCACCAGCCTGCTGATTGCCCACCACGAGGTATGCTTGCTTTGCTCCCCGCTTCTTCTCTCTCGCTCTCGCTTATCCGCTCACTCTTTCTCTCCTGTAGTCGCGCTGCAAGTTCGCCGCCAAGCAGCTCGAGGATCGCCACCCAGACCTCGTGTCGAGCTTCTGCGAGCCGAACATGACGCAAGCCGCCGTGACGGCACGCCGCGAGCAGAACATCCTGTCGCACTTTCTCAAGTACGGCAACGTGCAGAGCGTCCTGGCCGCGCAGCAGGCCAGCTCGTATCCCGACATCACGCCCGACGGCGCGGTGGTCGAGGTCGAACACCTGATCGTCGACTCGGACACGATGCCGGGCCTGGCGCTCAAGTACGGCACCGACGAGTCGGCCATCCGCTCGCTGAACCGCATGTTGCCCAAGGACAACCTCCAGTCGCGAGTCGCATTGCGCATTCCTTCTCGCCGCCGACCGCAGTACACGTACGTATCCACCCTCGCATCATCATCGCCATCGCCACGCTGCACTTCTCTCTCTCTCTCTCTCTCTCTCCTCTCTTCTCACATGTCGTTCGTTTCGTTCTCTCGTTCAGAAGGGCCGACTTTGAGGAGTTGCTCCGTCTCCTGCAGCAGAAGCTCGTGCACAAGTTCAAGCACGCCTCCGGCACCGATGACAATCAGGAGGCGCTGTACTACCTCGAGAGCGCCGACTTTTCGCTCGAGCATGCCCTCTCGCTCAAGAAGGCTGACGACTCGTGGGAGTCCGTCAACTCTTGCCCCAACACGCTGCAGCAGCTCGAGCTCGAGACGCCATACGAGAAGATCCCCAAGCGAAGGTGCTGCACCGTGATGCAGGTCTTTGCGTAATCGGCTTGCGCCATCTCGTCGCCGCCTACCATTGTCTTCTTCGCCTATGTTATTTCTCTTGCCTGTTCGCTCGATCGATCGATTGTGTATTTGTAAATGAAATGTAGTCCTCTTAATTGCAACAGGAGAGGACGAACGAACGAGGAGAGGTCATCATCATCATAATTAGCAGAGGTGGGTTGGAGTGAGTGAGTGAGAGTTGATTACAAGGCGAGGTCAATGTGGAGCTGGTGCGCGAGCGCCACCGCTTCAGGCATCGCAGAGTTGGTCACCATCACCAAGCGCGCATCTCTCGCCTTCTGCGCTGCCTCTTTGTCGGTGTCCTCGAGGTGCTGCCGATACTGCCGCGCGATTTGCGCCAGGTTCTTGGTGAACTCGGGCGTGGCGCGGTGGTAGGCACCGACCAACAAACGCGTCGTGGCTGTCGTCGTCGTCGTTGTTGTTGTCGTTGTTGTTCCGGCTGCTGCTGCTGCCGCCGCCGCCGCCGCCGCTGCCGAAGGCGGAGTCGAGCCTGGCGTCGGCCCCTTGGGCGACTTGGAGAGCATATCCTCCGAATCGCTGTCGTCTTCGGCCGTCACGTCGTCACTCTCCGAGAGCTCGGTGTCGGCACTGCTCTCCAGCAGATCGGCAATGTTGATGTTGTCGCACGCCAGTCGATCGCTCGGCACGTCGACCACATACAACGACGGATGGCTCAGCCACGGGCATGGCGCTCCGCTGGTGCCATTGCCGCTGGCGCTCGCCGTAGGAGGCACCTTGTCGTTGGAGCCGCTGCTCGCGCTGGCAGCGGGAGACCACGGCTCGATCGCGCATGCCTCGGGGAAGCGTTGCCGAATGAACGAGCTCTCGGCCTTGCGCATCCACTGCTGGTCGCCGAGTCGCAGGCTGCCACCAAGCAGCTGCAACTGCTCCGACAGAAACACGCTATAATCGTGCATATCCTCGGCGAACACGCGCTCCAGCTGCGGCATGATCAGGCTGTTCATGTCGTTCTGTATGCTCTCGTCCTCGATCAGGAGTTGCACGAGCACCTTCTTGATCTGCACGTCGAAAGCATTCACTTCCGGCTGTTGCTTGACGCTCTATACATCACGCCAATCACGTTAGCGACGACGTCAGCGAGGAGCGTACGCCATCGCCGCCCACTGTGCACGCACCAGGTCCTTGCCGAAATACTCTTCACCCGCTGTGCGAGGTAGCGATGCGTAGCCCTCACGGAAACGGCTGAGCTGCTCCTCGATTTGAGCATCCGAGAAGATCTACAATCATTTTTGTGTGTGTGTGTGTGTCAGCAAGCCTCTATCCCTCTCGTAGCAGCGGCATGATCACCATGGAGCACGCGTACCTCGACCGTCAACAGAAAGTGGCGCACTTTGTTCTCGGTGCGGAAGCGGAATGGAACCTGCTGAGATTGCTGAATGTGATCGTTGAAGCTCTCGTACAACAGCAGCCGCTTCTTGTAGTTGATCAAGTCGGTCTCGGGAAGGATGTCGGGCATCGCTTGGATGGCGCGCCATTGTTGTTCGACATACACTGAGAGCCACATCATCATCATCATTACCCACAAGGCGTGAGTGAGTGAGCCACGCATCATTCGCTTGCCTCAAATCGGCAACGTACGAATCGAGGGAATAGTCGGCAGTGGCATGATGGGATTCATCTCCTCGGCCATGCGATCGACCGAGCCCGAGATGTCCTTCATCTGCTGATACCATTCGACTGCCTTGGGAGCCATGGCCTTCCACGTGTTCTTGAGCTTCGCCTCGATGCGCTCGAGGCCCTTGGTCACGGCAGCACAAGCCGTAAAGTCGCGCAGCTTGTAGCACACTTGCGAGATACGCAGCAGGCGAGACAGTACGCGTGTGCGCTCGACGAACGATGCTGCTTTCAGCACCTCGGTGATTGCCCAGCGGAAGATCTGAACGAGTGCACGACGACGTGAGTACCTGGATTGCACGAAAGTACTCTGTGCGTGTGTGCGTGCGTGTGTGTGTGTGCGTGTGCGTGTGTGCGTACACGCTGCGCTTGTTGGTTCAGCAAGTTGAACGGCGAGTTGGGCTCTGGCTGTAGTTGCAGAAAGTCGCGCGGCGTGATGGCTTGGAAGATCTCCGAGTCCAGCACCACGAACTCCATGCCAATCTCATCGGGATCGGCATCCAGCAATCGCGTCGCTCCCGGTGGGTATTCAGATGCGTGGTGTGAGTCGGCAATCAGCAAAAACACGGGCGGCCGCGAGTCCAACGTCGACATCTGCGCCGCCAGCTATCAGTCAGACAGAGTTCGCGCGCGCACACACACGAGAGCGAGAGTTGCAGCTGCAGCTGCATACCTTCTTGTTCATGAGCTTTTCGAGCTGATCGGCGGTGCGGTTCAACAAGAGCGAGTCCTGCTTGGCCTCGCGAGCGAGCGCAAGCACCTTCTCCTGCGCACTCTTGAGTGACGCAAAGTCGCTCCAGTACGAGTCGACCCACGTCTTGAGGAAGTTGAGCACTCGGAATCGGATCGGGTTCAGGCGCTCGTTGACGAAGCGCGAGAGCTCCTTCTGGTTCTTGGGGCGCGGCATGTTGTAGCGCATGAAGGCGAGATTCAGCAGCTCCTCGGTCGACGTGAAGGTCGGAAATGTCATCAAGATCACGCCCACCATCGTCGTATCGAGCTGCAGTGTCAAATGTTCGACCAGCTTCGGCAACGTGGCACCTTTGATCGACTTGTCCTTGCGCTACACGAGCACGAGCACACACACATTCATTCACACATTCATTCATTCATCACGAGGGTTAACTCAATAATAGTTCTCTCTCTCTGTGTGTATCTCGCGTGTATTCACGTACGAATAGAATGTTCAGCGGAGAATCTCGCGCATAGAACTGATAGCCATCAATGTACTCGAGCTCTCCAAAGACGCTATCAAGGAGTACATTCTCACTGCAGCGGAAGTGGAAAGAGACACACACGTGAGTAACCCCCAATCAATCACACAACCTCATCGGAGAACAGGTGCCTCGGCGCTCGTACCTGGCGTCCTTGCGTTTCACTTGCTTGAACATGGACACGGTAGTTTGCTTCTTGAGCTCGACCTTCTCCTTGGGTGGTGCTCCACCGCGCTCCTCGCGTAACAGCGAGATGCGGTACTGCTCGTCGGCCGAGAGATACTTGACCTTCAGCAGGTAGTCCTTGATGATGCCGACCGACTCGAGGCAGTACGGCTTCTGTTGGTACTGCTGAATGTCGCGGATGACACTCGATACCAGGCGGCGCTTGTAGAACGAGATCAAGTCGCCGACCGTGTCCGGGTTGCCGTCCTCGATGAACGTCAGATCCGTGAGGTACACGCCCAGGTACGGGATGCACGGCGGGTTGCAGCCCTTGAGCTTGGTGCGAAAGTTGGCGAAGCTGCGATCGGTCGCCATGATCTCGTGCATCTCCTCGAGCAACCGAACGTGCGTCTTGGGCAAAGCCTAGAGAGCAAGAAGGAGTTCAGCCGCAGCACCAGATGATGATGACGACGACGACGACTACTGATGCAGGACGTACACTAAAGGTATGCTTCAGACGATAGACGGCACTCGCTTGAAGGCCTGAGAGAATCTCCATCATGGCGTTAAAGTTGTTGAGCTCCTTGCAATGCTGCATTGATCGATCATCACCATTGGTATCGCTTCGAGTGACTCGACGCAGAGCAGAGTGGTACACTGTGGCAGCCGCGCACACGTACATCGGCAATCTCGATAATGTGCTTCACGAGTGCGATTCGTTGCTTGAGCGAATCGGTCGATACGATCTCGGTGGCGATCCACTGGCTCACCTGGTTGAAGCGCTGGATCATCTTGAGGATGTTGGGCGCCTTGGTCTCCTTGTCCTTCTTGGACCACGCGAGGCCCAGACACTCCCACGGGCGAATGGCACGATAGAGATCGAACTCGAGCAGCGTCAACTGACGAGCCACCTCCTCGGGATGCAGCTCGATCAGCGACGAGAAGGTCATGTTGGGCGGCAGCAGCGGCATCGGCGGCTTGGTGCTGAACAGCGTGTCCTTCTGCTTCTTCTGATCGCTCAGCTGTGTGTGTGTGTGTGTGTGTGTGTGTGTGTGTGTGTGTGTGTGTGTCAGTCTCACTCGTGCGAGGCCATTGGTGGTGTAGTGTCGTCGAACCTGTTGTTTGTAGATCTTCTCGAGCTGGCTGGCAGGGTTCTCGTAGCCGCTGGTCATCATGTCGTTGCGAATAAAGTGCAGCAACGCATCGCGCAGCTCGAGGTTATCCTCAAAGTCATAAAAGTACTTTTTGAGCCAGGTCTTGAGCACGTTGAATACGCTGCACACGATCGAGCGACGGAGGAGTTAGGCGACCCTCGCGCTCTCTCTGTGTGTGTGCGTGAGGGGCAACACGATGTACCGAAGACGAATGGCGCGCTGGCTCTCGTCCTTCCATTGTCGAACATCGGCCGGCGACGAACATGAATCAGGCACCGGGATGTTGTATCGAGCGCGCAGGATGTTGAGCAGTTGGATCGGCGTCGTGAACGAGCGGTAGGTCAGCATGAAGGCCTGCAGATACGATGGGTCTGTGCGCCGCCGCGACCATCATCATCATCATCAGCCGATCGCGAGGAGTTAGAAGAACACGCCATGAGGAGCGCGATTGAGTGGCTTGCTCGAGCGTGGTACCTGGGTACTCTGCCAACGTCAGACGCTCGACGAGCTTCGTCAGCGTGGCGGCCTTGATGAGCGGGATGCCATCGACCAACTCGTCGGTGAACAGGATGTTCCTGCGTGCCACGAACATGGAACATCAGGCCACCGTGTGTGCGAGCTGCAAGCATGGCTATCTCCAAGAACACGTCCGCAAGCCGGTACACACACAGCGTGTGGTGCGTGGCGCGAGCAGCAGCACGTACTCGGGCGAGTCCTCCTCAGTGAACGTGAGATCAATGTCCTTGGGTACACGCGGCGCCGCCGGCAGCTTGATGGCCCCCAGCATGCCACTAGCATTGAAGCCGGCGCAACTCGAGTACCGTTCGGCGATGCGCGAGCTCGAGCCGCCTGAGCCAGACGAGCCGCCGTCAGCGGCCGAGGGCGGAGAGGACGCGAGCGAGCTCGCAGTCGGCGTGGCAGGCGCCGGATAGCTCGGCGCGGCGGCCAGCAGTTGTGACGAGGCCGACGCGCCACGCATGAGCATGGGCGAGTGCTTCGAGTCGTCAGCCATCATGGGTACACCGAGCCACCGAGACTCGGAGATCTCTGGCGCGTGTCGTCGATGCGACGCCGCGAGCGACACGTGTGCGGCGAATGCGAGCGAGCGAATGAACGAATGAATGAATGAAGGCGCCACCCACCTCTCTCTTCGATTAAAGATCTCCTTTACTATCTATCGATTGAGCGAACTTGTGATGGCCGCCATGGCTGATCACTCGCGCCGCGTCAATGCATCGTGGATGGTAAGGTCGCGCGAGGGCGGCGCAGGATCGACAGCCACGGCCACAAGCTCAAAGTGTTCCTTCGGCGCAGTGATTGTGAGGGCCAGATCGGTCGCTCCGACTCTGGCCTTCTCGGCGCTGTAGCCGTTGATGACCTGCAACACGAGGCGCACTTGAGGCGTCGGACCGCGATCGCCGAAGCCGAGAATCTCAGCCGAGCCGGGAATGGGCTTTAAGGCTACCAGCGTGATGGTGATCTCGGCACGAAGGCGCGAGACCGACTTGACCGTGTAGCCGACGAGCGAAACCGTCAGGCTCAAGGCGTCGGCCGTCTTGCGCCACAAGATCGGGATGACAGCATCGGGTGGATGGATGGTGAGCTCGACAAAGTTGCTCTCGCTTTGCAGCACACGCTGTCACACGGCAAACCGTGTAATGGTTGGCGGTTAGCAGGTGCGACCACCATCAGGGTGTGGTTGCTCTCACTCGTACCGGTGCAACGGCACTTTGCTTGCCGTGCTTGCGCCCGTTTCCCGAAGGGTGCCACTCTTCACCCGGCGAGTTCATGAGAGCCGAGTTCGGAGCCGGTAGCAATGCCGGACCCAATTGCTGGCCCTGGTGCCAGTACTGCTGCTCTTGGCCGTGCCACTGTTGCTGTTGCTGCTGCTGCGGCTGCGAGGGAGAAGCTACGAGATCGGGCATCGGTTGCGGACCCGTAAGTGGTTGCGGCTGCCAGTGCGGTTGTTGGTGCTGTTGGTGGTGCGCGGGAGGTGGCGCTTGATAGGACATGGTCGTATGATACCCGAGGCCTGGAGGTCGGCCCAATGGCAGCTGCACCACGTGCGGTGGAGGATGCTGCTGCTGCTGATACTGTTGCTGTTGGTATTGTTGCTGCTGTGGTTGATGTTGCTGCTGATACTGTTGCTGTTGGTATTGTTGCTGCTGTGGTTGATGTTGTTGCTGCTGAGGTGCCGGTGCCGATGCCAATGCCACTGCCGGTGCCGGTTCCGCTGGGCGTGGGTGCCACTGCTGTGGCTCTTGGGGCACCGCAGCTCCTCCGGGAGTTTGTTGCGGGCTTCGAAGCACTACCGTCGCCTTGGTCGGAGGTTGTACATCGCCCATGGAAAGTGGTGCTGCTGGTGCTGCTGCTGGTGCTGCTGCTGGTGCTGCTGCTGGTGCTGCTGCTGGAGGGGTTGAACTCAAGCTGGAAGTCGAGGTCGAGGTCGAAGTGGAAGTCGAGCTCGAGGTCGAAGTGGAGGTCGAGCTCGAGGTCGTCCGTGCCCACGGAGCTCTCTTGGTCGTTGGGAGACTCGAAGGTGAGACCATGGCTTCCTCGACCGTTCCGTTCGCCTCAATCCACTGCACCAACTGGCGCCACTTCCTGTTGACAGAGTGAGCTTGGAGCTGCGAATTCGAACGGCAACAGCAAGTGTGACGTACGGATCATTCACGAGCAATTCCTTGTCTCCAACGATCACAAGCAACTGTATGGCACGCGACAGGGCCGAGTTGGCTCGGCGCGGATTGTTCAGGAAGCCGAGCGAGAACTGGTGATCAATGTCGGCGAACTGGCGACTGCGCGTTCGCACGGTGCTCAGCAACACCACGGTGCGCTCCTTTCCTTGCAGCGAGTCCACCGGGCCAATGTCGATTCCTCTATCGTTGTGATACCGCGTGTGGTGTCAGACAGTAGCTCGAACGCACACGTCGCGCAGAGTGAGAAGCGCCAAGTACGCACCCGAGTCCGCTGGCTCTGGCCCGCGCACGAATCTCTCGGATCTGCGCTCGGTACGGCGAGATGATGCAAATGTCTCCGGGCCCATTGACGACCTTTTGATCGATCAACTCGGCAGCGAGATTGGCAATGTGGTCGGCTTCAGCCATGTTGACGAACGACGACGATTGCTCGTCCTGCTCATCTTGGCCAGCGATACACGAGAGCAGCACCGGCGACTCGGAGCGGCGCAAACGAGACCACGGTCGAGCGAGCGTCGTTCGTTCCGGAGAGGCACAGCCAATCAAGGTATCGTCGTAGAACGCCCTACGTCACCGCCATGCATGAGGAAGGAGAGCGAACAGGCAGTTCACAGTAAGCGCTGATACTGCAACCGCCGTGTTGAGAGATGAGTGGTCAGATGCATCATACGTTGACAATAGGTTCACGATGCTTGGGTGGCTGCGATAGTTGCGGATCAACTTGAATTGCGGGAACTTGGCATCGTCGTTGACGCGCTCAAGAATCGAGAGCGGCAACGAGGCGGCACTGGCACGAAGATGGGTCGATTGCAACATGGGCCCGAGTTCTATCATCGCCCAAGAGTCAGCGAGCAAGCGAGGCGAACCAACGAAGGAGCGAACGAAAGGCACATACGGTTCGGATCTCCGGCAAGTACGACCACTGTTTCGGGGGTAGCGTACTGGAGAGCGATCGTGAGTTTGGTTTCCATCAACTGGCCAGCTTCATCGACAAAGATGAAGTCGAAGAAGCCCTTATCGATTCCAACGCCGCGCAACGGACTCGAGCTATCGCTATTGTCGCAGAGAACCCCGAGTGAGTGAGTGAGTGAGTGGGTAAGTGAGTGAGTGAGTGAGTGAGTGAGTGAGTGAGTGAGTGAGTGAGTGAGTGAGTGAGTGAGTGAGTGAGTGAGTGAGTGAGTGATGGCACACATACACAGTCGAGACAATGATACGATATTGCCGCAAGCGCTCAATATCGGGAATGTCATAGAGATTCAAGGCGTGATCGAATTTGGTGTAGCGACGCACGACAGCGGAGCAGTTGTCCTGTGAGCGCTGAAACGCCATGACACGGAACATGTGGTTCTGCTGAACAAACTTATCGAGCTGCTCGACGAATGCGTCGGCTGCACTGTTGGTCTCGCAGCAGACGAGAAAGTGAGCGTCGGGCTTCGTGGTGTACAGCTGCTTGATGGCCTCGAGCATGACGGCCGTCTTGCCGGTGCCGAACGGGCCGCGTAGGATCGTTGGCACGCCCGGAAAACGGCGTGCGAGCACCGCCTCGAGGAAATGCATCTGCTCGGGATTGTCCCCGATTCTGGCGTTGAACAACTGCAGCGAGGCCAAATCGAGCGACGGAGACGAGCGCACGGCGTACGGCGCCTCGGGCCACACGACGTCGACATCGACATGGTCGAGGGCATCGTGCATACGGCGGTACGGGATGCGGTCGAATTCGAAGCGCACGTTGAAGAGCGTCGCCGGTGGGTGGCGATCGTGAAAGTTGCGCACGAACCGAGCGGTCACCGTCGTTCCGTTGCAATGCGTCACGAAACCTTCAAACTCGTAATCAACTGTGCCGTTGACCCATGCAAATACTCGATCGCCAACCAATACTGACGGACGATTTTCGCGCAACCCTGATCCAAAATAACGGGTGAGCGAGCGAGCAAGAGAGAGCAAACAAGGCCAAAAAACATACCAGGAACGTCAAACTGGCTCAGAGGATGGTCGCGGAGGTCAAACTCCACGCCGGCGTTGCTCGGCACCGTGGTCGGATCGATCGGACCAATGATTTCAATACTAGACAAAATAGAACGGAAGAGGCACGGAATATTGAGAGTTGAGATGAGTGCAGTGCAGTGCAGTGGCAGGGCAGCAAAAGCAAAAGAACGAGGTGAGGCGAGCGAACCAACCATTGGAGGTCATAGCTCCGGAGCTTGCGGCGCATCTCGGCCTCCTCGACCCACAACAGCGTATGGCGCAACTCGGCATACTTGTCCTTGGTATTCCAAGGGCTAATCCTGCGGTAATGGCCGTGCGTGAACACGTCCTCCTACAAGGTCGAGCGACGAGTCAGGGGACTGGTCGAAAGCAGCAGCACAAGCAAAACCGCCATACCAAGATTTCATCGGGCAACGGGTACTTTCCGAGCTTGTGAATCCAAGCGGTTTCGACGCGCGTATGGCGATGGCTGCTCGTAACAAGTAGGTTACCGTAGGCAGGGATCAACGTGCGCTTGTGCGTGTCGATCTTGCCAACAAAGTAGTCCTGTGCCGGCGATTGGTTGGTTGTTTGGTTAGTAAAGCAGGCGGAAACGCACGCACGCACACACAAGCGATACGCAATCTTACCGCGTTCTGAGGCGCCTGAGGCCGGATGGTGAAGCGGATCGGCACGAGGAGGTGTTGACGGTTATCGAAGAAACACGCAATCTTGCGCTCGTACGGATGGTCGCGAGCGGGCAAATCTGCGCGCAGCGTGACCTTGAAGCAAACGCGCGTCTCAGAAGGCGGTACGAGTTTGAGCTTACCCTGGCCACTAATATCTTCAACTTCAATGTCTTTCGAGGCAGAGTCGACTCTATGCGTGAGCGAGCGACAAAAAGAGAGAAGAGAGAGTGTGTGTGTATCAGATATGAGCATTGCAAGATTGTGTAAGCAAGCAACATTCGCCACGCACAACATACCTTACAAACGTCTGCTCGTGGGCACCAATGTTCAAGAGCGTGATGGGCAGCGTCTTGGCCTTACCGGCAATGAGTTGGATCGGGTGGTCTGGGATACCTTGGACCTTGATGCCCGTGATCTTGGGCATGGCGGCGGTCTTGAGGAAGGTCTGCTCCTGCTTACTGGGCTTCTCCATTCGCTCGCGGCGCACTTCGATCGAATAGTTTTGGCAGTGCATAAACTCCGGCAGTTCTTCAGCCTTACTGGCGTCCCAGAACCACACGCGAACCACGTCGTGGCGTTCGTTTCCACGCACTGCAAGCGGTACACACGAAAGAACGAACGAACGAACGAGCGAACGAGCTGTAGTGAGTAACGACACGTATTGTTTGCTGAGCGAGCGAGACAAGCGTTAACGCACGATCGAACCATTGCGCGACATCGGGGTGTTCATCATAGAATTGTATGCGAAAGGCCTCGGAGACTTGCTTGGGTACGTAGAGCGTACGAGCGTGGTGAAAGTACGGCACCTCGACAGCAGCAGGCGGAGGAGGTGGGCTCGCGACGGCCTTGGCCTTCTTCTTGCTCTTGGGAGGCATAATAAGCGAGGGAGAACGAGACCAAGTAGTTCTAAGCACTACGACGGAGGGGAACGAACGGCAGCGAAGAAGAGGCGAACCAGTGGCGAAGGAGAGGAACAGAGCAGCACCAGCAGCAGCGGAGGGAGGGCGTTGTGGGACGGGCAGGCGAGCGAGGCGAGGTGCGACGGTGGTGGAGGAACGAGCGAATGGTGGTGACGGCAGCAACACAGGAACAGAAGGCGGCAAGTGGGACGTGCCCCGGTTTAGTGTGGGGTACGGCGAGAGCGATTAACGGTGCGCTCGAGCGCGGGTCTGGTCTCGTCTCGGTCTCGTCAGCGCCTCAGTGCTTCGTCTTCGTCTCTCTCTTCCTTTCTCTCTCTTCCTGCCGCTCCAACCACGCCAGCAGCTTGCGTGCTCTCTCCTTCTCTCTCTCGTGTTCGACATGTCGCTGCGACGAACCTTCTCGCTTCTCTGTCTGGCGCTGCTCGCGCTGTTTGTGCTCTCGACTCCGTTCGTTCGCGCCGAGGAGGAGCACGACGGTGACGATGGCGCCGCCGATGCTGGCACGCAAGTGCGCAGCGTGCGCTACTCGGCTGAGGAGCTGGCCGCCGCGCAGGCTGCTCAGGCCGCGCAGGCTGGCGCTGCTGGCTACATCGAGGCCGACTGGGTGTTCCCTGACCATGCTGACCTGAGTACGTGATCGCCGGCCAGCGTCTACCGCGGGAGATATCGAGTGGATCTCGCTCTCGCTCTCGCTCTCAACCAACGCACCCGCTGACACTGTTGCACTCGCCCACACAGAGTTCCACGCTGGTGAGCCGACGCAACTTGCCGTCACGATCACCAACACTGGAGAGACGCCATTCACAGTTTTGTATGCCCGCGGTACCTTGTACTATACCCAGGACTCCAACTACTCCATCGAGAACGTACGTGCTGCCTCCTCGAGCTTGCCCGCTCGTCGCTCGCAAACTGGGGCGCTCTTCTCACTGGCTTGGCGACTGGCTCGGTGCTGGTGCTGGTGGTAATGCTGCAGTACACGGTCGGTATTTATGAGCTTGTCGTCAACCCGTCGCAGCAGCGCTCGGTGCAGTACTACTTTACTCCGCACCCGATGCTCGACGTCGGCGAGTATGGCTTGTACGCCCGCCTCTACTACATGGACGTCTCGAAGGTCAACTACACGGTCACCTTCTTCAACCGAACCATCGAGATCATTGAGCCTGAGAGCACGCTCGATGCTGACTAGTACGTTGTCATCGATTGCTGTTGCTGTCGTGGTTGTGGTTCGATAACTTACGCCGTCCATGATGCCCGCTTGCTCTCTTGCTCTGGCTGTCATGATGATTGCTGCTGCCCACAGCCTCTTGAAGCTCGGCACGGTCGGCGCCTCGATCTTGCTCGCTGCCTTCCTCGTCTTCCGCTCGACCACCGCGCAGGACACCAAGAAGAAGTCCGAGTACCAGACCTTCACGCCCAGCGGCACCGATGCCGATTGGCTCGCGCACACGTCGGCCACGCAAACGCCTCCCAAATCAAAGAAGGCCGGCACGCCGTCGCGGTAACTTGTGAGCCGCCCGTTGTCATTCTATACTCGCCACACATCTTCTCCTCTTGATGCTGCTCATGCCGCCGCCGCTCCTGCTCCTGCCTTCTCCACCATCGTACTCTTCGTCCCGGCTCCCTAACAAGAAGCTGATGATGATTTGAACCAAGCTACGCCCTCACTACCGACACGAGCTCGTTTGCTGCGCTCGCGAGAGTGCTTGTGTACGAGAGTGTGACGACGGTTCTTCGGAAGTAAAAGTAGTTCACTTTGAGAGATAGATGGAGCAAGAGCGATGGATGGTGAGGGAGGGAGAGGCACACGCACACAGCCTCCACGAGAGGGGCCAGTGTGTGTTTGTGTGGCTGAGCCGTCGACGATGCCGAGAGAGAGAGATAGATAGATAGCCGAGAGGTGCGAGGCGACGGGCAGCGCGAGAAACAACTGTACAGCAGGCAGAAGCAAGCAGCAGGCAGGCACTTACTTACATGACCTGGAACGAGCCCTCTTCGGTCGAGGTCCTGCGCGCCACTAGCAGCACGACGGCGCTCGCAAACACAAGCACCGGCTGGATGAGAATGGCCCAGCCGGTCCACACCGACGAGTACTTGACGGCCATGATTGCCACGGCACCAGCGATGGCGCCGCACGCGAGCGAGAACCACAAGAACAGCCACATCTTGACCTGTTGAGCCGCGGGACATTCGTCAGCGCCAGCCACACATCGTCGTCGTTGTTGTTGTAGATGCTGTTGCGGCATCGCGCCCACGCACCTTGGCCGAGACGCCGTCGTCGGCAAAGACCGCTGCTTGCGGCGAGAGGTCATCGATAGAGACCAAGTTGATCCTGTGCCAACGCCAGAGAGAGAGAGAGAGAGAGAGAGAGAGAGAGAGAGAGTCAGTGCTCGATCCGAGGCCGTGCTTGCGTGTTGCTCGCGCGAGTACATACATGACGACGCAGATCGAGATGAAGACTGCCGGGATGTAGCAGTACCAGTCGACCGTGACCTTGGGCACTTCGATCTTGGAGCCGTAGATGGCGCCGTCGATCAAGATCCACCAACCGACCGCAAACTGTTATCACACACGTCCATATCCCACACGTCATCATTAGTCGTGTGGTACGCGAGATACCGTACAGCAGCATCGCTCATAAACGCCACGACAGCTGCGCCGCCGGCAGTCGTGGTGGTGTGTCCCATCTCCTTCGATTGCCGCGCACACACGTACAAGGAATCCACCCAACACGGCACCGACTTTGTGGTCGAGCTTGATCATTGTTGGTAGTGGTACGGTATAGAATCGAACGAACGAACCGGAGAGAGACGAGAGTGTGAGAGAGAGTGTGTGTGAGTGTGAGTGTGCGAGTGAGTGGTCGATGGGCTTTTGTGGTGCGTGAGCGGGAGGAAGAGATCGAATGGAAAAGTCGCGATATCGAGATCGCACTAGAATCGCTCAGCGCAGAAACCGATCGAGAATTATCTCCTGCTGCTGCTGGTGCAGAGCTTGCGAGAACAGTATCCCACCTATCAACCTATCAATCTATCCATCTATCTAACAACATCATAGCCTCATGAACAGAAAGCCACACACATTCTACCACACCAGCTTCCAGCATTGCAGATTCGAAGAGCTTGTTTGGCTTGTGTTCTCTCGCGAACGCTTGTACAATTACACAACTCGTTTCTGGTGCATATGAGTGAGGCGCGTCTCTCTCAGTTGCGAATGTACGAGACCACCAACAATGCCACCGCGGCTCCGAAGCATGGTAGCACGCAGAACAACAGCAACGCGATCGAAATGTACAAGGGCTTGAGCGGCAGGATGCTGTCGGTGTACGCTGGTGTGTGCTGCCAGCCGGGCGCGATTCTCCGACCTGTTAGCTCTCCGCGATAGACCTCATCGACCCTACTCGATAGCCACGCATGAGAACCCGCTCGTTGTCTTGTTGCTGCTGCTGTGGTAGTAGCAGCAGTAGTAGTCCCAGCCATGGTCATCGTGGTCGTACCAGCTTTGGTTGTATCGTAGGTTCATAATGTTGTCGGCAGCAACGCGTGCGACCATGAGCGCCGTCCATGTGGTGGCGGCGCACGCGAGCATTCCCAGCGTCATGAGGATGATGAGGCCGTACAAGACCAGACGTCCCGGTAGCGTCCAGGTCACGAGATGGTAGATCAGGGCCGCGAGATTGGCCGCCGTCAAGATGGCGACGATCGTGCAGTTGACGATGATCGAGGCGTAGAAGCGATGCTTGTACGGCTTCTCGAGCAGCTCCTTGGCGCCCTGCACCACGAGCTGCCGCGTCGAGACGTCGATGTGATACGAGTAGCGTCGATCGAGGTTCTCAAAGTTCGAGCCCGGATCGACGATGATCAACGGGTCGTCCTCGCTGACGGCATTGACGCGACGCTTGCTGCGCTTCGAGCTGCTGCGCTTCTTCTTGGGCGTGATGTCGAGCGACTCGGCCACTGAATCCGACGAGCTCGCTACAACCTCTGTGTGGTTGGAGGCGGCGGTCGTGGTGCTAGTAGCCATCGTGGTGGTGATCGAGAGAGCGGGAGGGAGGGTGTCTAGCTTGGTACCTGCTGCTGCTGCTGCCTCCCTCACGAACGAACCAAGCAACGAAGCTGCTTCATTCGCTTGCTGTCGCTCTCGTTCTGCCATCTCGTGATGGCGTCGTTCTCGTCGTCATCGTCGCTCGAGGCCTCACTCGCCAGCTCCCTCTCGACCTCCGACGGTACCGAGAACATCCTCCAGTACCCACGTCTCGATCCAGTGACGATCATCTTGTCGTTTCTCGAACCGCGTGATCTCTGCACCTTGGCGTGTCTCAATCGCGAATGGTATCACGTCATCAACTCGGACCACGTCTGGCGACAAGCCGCGGTCGATCTCGGCGTCGAACTCGACCATGACCTCGAGGACAGTGGCGTCTCATGGAAGGAGCGAGTCTTGATGGGCTTGCAATGGCCTCGAGTCGGCGAGACACTCAGCGTGCAAGATACCTACGGTGAGTGAGCGAGAGTGCGTGAGTGCGCTGGCACCAAGTGCTGATGGCACCTCGCTGTGTATGTATGTGTGAATGTATATGACGGTAGCCAACTGGTCGACGGCTCGTGTGATCGCCAAGATCGACAACTTCTCGGTTCTGGTCTTCTTTGAGGGCTGGGACTACGGCTGGAACCAATGGACGCATCTCGTGCACGACCGCAGCATGGTGCGCCGAATGACGCAAGCCAACCATCGTGCCGGCCTCGGCACTCGTGGCTTCTTGACAGCCGATACCTACGCTGCGTACGCGACTATGCCACTGCTCTTTGTCATCGGATACACTCCTTAGCCGAGGTATCGCTTGCTGACACACGCGTGACCCTCAGCGCGAGACAGTACTTTGAGGCCCTTCTCTTTGGAGCGCCGCACCAGTGCCTCTGGCGCCTGCTCGGCGCCAAGCTCCTCCATCTCTATCAGAATGTATGACGAGCCTCTCCATCTCACGGACCATCTACTCACGATATCTCACCACAACCTCGTTGAATCTAGGCATCCAATCGAACCCTCCATCTGCAGCTGACTCCAGCGCAGCGTGCGTACGCCAAGATTGCGGCTCAATGCGCCAAGCCCTTCGTTCAAGCCGACGATCCTCGAGCGTGGAGCGCCACATGGGAGCTTCCACCACTTGGCGCTTCGGAATATTTGGACCAAGCAGCGAGCGGCCTCGATGCCAGTACTGTCTTACAGCGTGCTCCTGTCAATGGCGGCAACGAGAGCAGTGGCTTGCTACTCGAGGTTGCGGCTGCCAACGCTTCGGTAGCGTATCCGACTGCCGAGGGAGTCGGGCAGTGGGCCGCGCGAGTCGTCAATGTCTCGAGCGAGTTTGGCGAGGGCCCCAACTCCTGGGGCTCGCACCAGCTCCTCGGGCCGCCGCGAGTCTATCCACGTCACGGCGACATTGCACAAGCGTGGGCGCCAGGCACGCGAGGCACCGATTTCGAGTTCGTCGAGGTCGAGTTCGCGCAACCCGTGTACGCCACTGCCATCCACGTGTTCGAGACCAACATGCCGGGTGCCATTACGCGCGCCGCCCTTTGGGACGCGACGAGCAACGCGTGGCACACGGTCTACCAAGCGGTCTCGACCATGGGCCAGCGTGCTGTCGCCAACATCCTTCAGATTCCAATCACCGACGCCTACTCGCGTCGCTTCACCACCAACCGCATTCGTTTGGAACTCTCGCAGGCGCCTGTCGCTGCTACCTGGTACGAAATTGATGCCATTCGGCTGTTTGGTACGCAATGAGAGGCGGACAATATCGACCCACCCACCCACCGGCCATTTATCAACGAGCTGCTGCAGCTGTCACTGTTGCTATTACTTGTACATACCGATACTTCTTACTCCACACACACACTTGCAATCATTGTGTCACCATATATGGGTGGAAATTGAGTCCATGTTTGCTTAACGACGAGAAGATTATTACGTGGTTTACTGAAAGAGAGAGAGAGAGAGAGAGAGAGAGAGAGAGAGAGAGATAGAGAGACTATCCATCGAGACACGACGAGCAATCGACTGTCTTGGATGCGAACCGAACCTCGGCTCCAACAATGTCGGGACACGGATATTGTCGAGTGCAGATCGACAACGGCTTCGACACTCCCGAGTTCGAGGTGTAGAGACAGCAATAGCTCGTGGCTGCTTGAGGAAAGCATGGAGCACATGCTCCATTGCCTCGAGGGTAGCTGTCGCACCAACTCGGCAGACCCGAGCACGTCTGTCAACAACACCCACGCAACGGCATATGTGAGTTGTGAGTTGCGTGCGTTGGGAGATTCGAGAGGCGTACAAAGTTGTTGTTCCTCAGATCGACCCTCTCGATCGATGGGAGTTGCGAGAGGAAGTCTGGAAGCGGGCTCTGGAGTCGATTGTTGTTCAAGATCAACGATTCAAGCTCGAGACTTGCCAATGCCTGAGGAATCGTTCCTCGGAGAGCTGTATCGATCCAATGCCGAGTCCCAATCCAATCCAATCAAACCAATCAATCACAGTTGCCAAGCACGACGAGTTGCAGAGCATCGTACAGTTGTCATGGAGCTGGATGGTCTTGAGCGCGCATGCTCCCGAGAGACTCGACGGGATGGCGCCGATGAGACGATTGCCAGGCAGACTCAACGAGATTACATTGCCGTTCGAGTCGCACGAGACGCCGAACCACGTTTGATTGCATGGCAGTCCGGTTCCCCAGTTGGCCTTCGACTTCCACTCGAATCCTCGAGTCTCTCGGAACAAGCTCATCAACGCTTGTGCTGTGTTTGATTGAGTATTCCACAACCAATCGAGAGTAAGAGAGTTCGCAAGATATCGTAAGTGAGAGATATCGCGAGTGAGTGATTATCAACGAACCTTGAACGGAAATCGAGCAAGTTGGTGGATTGGCTGGGTCGTCATCATCGCAAATGAAGCGGCAGTTGACAATCGAGGCACAATCTTCAACCACATACTGCGTGCGTGACGCGGTGTTGCCGCATTGGTCGGTAGCCTTGTAAGTCACTGCAGTGCATGGTCCTGCAAGAGTGCAGTTGTTCGATGCCTGAGTCGAGACCGCCACTCCCACTGCCGTGCAGCTGGTGAACGTGGGACTCGGAGCCGATGTTGGAGAAGCGTCGCACGGAATGACGACGTTCTGTTGCCACGAAGAGACGCTGATCTCCTTGCGATCCGCCACCGTGATGGTTTGGGTCTGAATGGAGCCAGCTCCGCTCCACGCTCGCGAGATCACTTGAATCGTGCCTCCTGGAGCCGTGCATCGTGGGAACGTGACCATGTCGGTGAAGGAGGGAGTGGCGCCTGCGCACGTGCCACCGGCGATGGTCGCTGCGCCCGTCGCGGTGGGAGATGTGTCGCTGCCGCACAGGACGGTCGTTGAGGGAGGGATCGACAACTGTCCAGGAGTTCCTTGGATGGCAAAGTTGACCGAACCGCCCAACTGAGCGGCTTGGGACGAAGGCGAGTTGGAGCAGAGATTGAGACCCGACACCGAGAGCGTGTAGGTGCATCCTCCAGGAAGGTTCGAGAAGACCATGGTGCCAGTCGACGAGGTCATCTGGGATTGCGTCGATGATGTGCAACGAGTGCCGCCGATCGAGAGCTTGACGACAACTCCCGCTTCGAGTCGGTCGCCCGATCCAGCGTGGTAGCCATCGCAGCCGCAGTCAACAAAGACCGTGGCTCCGATCGAGCCCGTGGGAGCGATGAGGAACTGCACCTGGTTGATGGCGAACTGGAGGTTGGCGGGCTCGGGCCACGAGAGCTCGATCGCTCCCACGGTGCCAGTGAAGCGCGATCCTGAAGTCCACTTGGTCGAGTCCGAGAAGTTCAACGTGAAGAGCGAGAACGTTGGATTCTGACCGGTCTCGACGACGGTGATCGGGTTCGATTGCGCCATCCACACTCCAGTGGGAGAGTACATGGTTACTGTTACTTGGTTGGGCACCACATCGCCCAGAGCGTTGAAGTGGAACGCGTACGCTCCGATGGTCTGGAGATTGATATTGAGGTTGTTGACATCCCTGAGGATGGGATTCTGCGACTGAGAGTTGAGCGAGCTCAACGAACAGAGAGCCGTGTCGCCATCGAGCCGGTACAAGACTTGGAACGTCGGGCTCTTGAGGTTGTTGTTGGCCGACTGCACGCCGTTTGGCGCTGTGGGCTGGCCGTTGGGGATGAACACGCCAAGCTGAACCGAGTTGCCAGTGTTGGTACCGGCAGGAGCCGAGAGCTGGAGCTTGCGAATGCCGCCAGCGAGAGTCGGCGTGCTAGTCTTGGAGGGAGAACAGTTGAAGATGCTCGCTACACCAGCGGTGCGCAGCGAGATGGTGGTCTGCGGCACGTCGAACACATCAAGAGTGTACGTTTGTTGCGCGGAGACACTCACAACGAACACCAACACCAAAACCAACGACAACCACGTGGCGGTGGTGGTGGTGGTCATCGTAGACGCGGTGACAGTGAGACGCGCCATGGCTAGGTGGGAGCGGGGGGAGGAGGAGGGCGAGGGAGCGAGTGCGGAAGAGTGGGAGCGCGTTGGGTGTATCCTGCGGCTGGGAACTTTCCTGGCGCTTACTGACTTTTCCAGAGGTTGCGCTAACGGATCAATGGGCCAACCAATCAACGATGCTCCTCACCTGCCGCGCAGCGTGATATCGAGATCCAATCCACCATCGTTGAATGGAATCGTGACAACAACGAGAAGATTGCACTTTGGTTGAGTGAGTTACTCTGAGAGTGAAAGAGAGAGAGAGAGAGAGAGAGAGAGAGAGAGAGAGAGTGAGAGAGAGAGACCGGTTCGCGCTGGCGCAGAGTTGCACTACCAACTGCGCCACGCGTGCTATAAATACCCCTGCCACTCACTCAACGGCCCGGTGCGCTAGACGATCGATTCTGCGGTCTGCGCCTCGATCGCACGCTGGCGTTGGTCTGCTCGTAGGCAGCATAGAAAGTAGGAGGCCGGCAGAGGCTTCTCAGGGCTTCGGACAAAGTTCGTGTCGGCAAGGTACAGTTGCAGCCACATCGTGTCACATTGCAACTCGAGGGCCTCGCTCCGCAGCAGTGGCGTGTTGACGACTGCGCCGTAGTGAATACAATGTAGCATCCGCACGCATGTAGGTTGTACAGGCTCAGCAAGCATGGGAATCTGAAGTAGCGTGCGGTCACATAGGTGCCAAGAGTGAGCGAGCGAGATCGCGCAGCAGCGCCTCATTTCGATCCTGCTCCCAATCCCAACCAACCTCCCAACCCACTAAACATTGGGCTCCAACAGTGCCACTGCGGCGAGGTGTTGTGAGCGCAAGCATCACGGCCACTCCTCACTCTGAGCGTCCAAAGAGCGGGCGCGAGCGACGTCGCGAACAGCGCGAGCTCGAACTGCACCAACGACGCGAGGCGGCGGTAGCCGAGTTGCTCGCGACCACGGCCGAGACCTCGATCATCGTACGCCACGGCCTGCGCTGGGTCGTGCCGTATCGATTCGAGTTCGCCGTGCGCGCCAAGGCTCGCTGGTTCAATCGGTCGTTGATCGACGTGCTTACGCACGAGTTCCTCGCGCAGGATGCCGCATACTACGTACGTGTGTGCGAGTCGCTGGCCAGCAGCACGCGCCACCTCGTGCGGTGCTGACCTCGTCGATGCAGACACGAGCAGTCGACAGCGGACGCATCCTGGTGAACGACCGCCAAGTCGGCAGCGACTACACGGTGCGCGAGGCAGACGTCGTCAAGCACACGATCCATCGGCATGAGCTTGCGGTAGCGGCACAGCCGATCGAGCTGCTTGCCGTCAGCGACTCGGTGATCGCGGTCAACAAGCCGGCCTCGGTGCCGGTGCATCCGTGCGGGCGCTATCGACACAACACGCTCACGTTCATGCTCGCTCGCGACCATGGCATCGCGGCGCTATATCGTACGAGCATAGTGCGGCGTCAAGCACGCGTGCTCTCGAGTTGTTTGGTACTAAGAAGTGCAACGTGCGTGGCATGGGTGCAGCGGCGCATCGATTGGATCGCCTGACGAGTGGCGTCGTGCTATTCGGACGATCGAACGAGGCAGCAGAGGAGCTTGCGCGCATGATACAAACAGGCAAGGTCACCAAGCAGTACTATGCGCGCGTCTACGGCGTTCTCGAGCGGTACGTTCGGTTCGTTCGTTGTATCGTTCGGTGTATTGTTGATGGCGAACTGTCGTCGCGTAGGAAGGACGGTCCGTTCCTGATAGACTCGCCGATCTGGGTCGACAAGACTGGCAGGCTTCCATGTCGAGTCGACCATGAGCTTGGCAAGCCATCATCGACCGTGGTCGAGTACATTGCCGACGATGGCATAACGTCGCTTGTGCAGTGTACGAGAGTCACACGCGCGCTCGCAAGCCAAGATCGCTCGGTGGTTAACAGCACCGTTGGTGGGCGCATGTAGGTCAACCACTCACGGGTCGAACGCATCAAATTCGCGTGCATCTATCATCGATCGGTACGTGAATGAGCCAAGGCGTTCGGTGACGGCGACACAACGACTCACGCGGAGAGGACAGGCCATAGCATCGTCGGCGATCCGCTGTATACCACCACCACGACCACCAATGAGACGGGCGCACAAATGGTGCACCAGCAACTCGATCAACAGTTGCTCGAACGCATCACGCAGCACGTCGCAGTGACGGAGCAGGTGGCCGACGAGCACCGCGACGATCTCTGCCGCGAGTGCCGCGAGCCACAGCAGCAACACGGACCGCTCGCCATGTGCCTACACGCAGCACGGTACTCTTCCGAGCGGTGGTCGTTCGTAGCCCAAGCACCGGAGTGGGCGCAGGAGTTATTCGAACGAGCGCGATAACGAGACCACTGCGCTCAGGGCCACCAACCCGACCACAGCGCGAGGTATCCTTGGGACCGGAACAGCAGCAGGAGCAGAGGGGTGCGAATTTCCGCGGAAAATCCCGCGCATATCGTGGAGAGATACTGCGAATCTCGCGCAATATCCGCCGCTCCGTCGCTCGTCGTCCGGCAGGCCGCGATTTAAAGCCCGAGGCCAGCAAGGTTCAGCATTATCCACAACTTCCCCTCACACTCACACAACACCACCACACCACACCACACCACCACACCACACCACTCTCTACTCTCTCCTCTCCACATCATGTCGCTTAATCCCAAGGAATGGACCGAGAAGACCCGCGAGGCTATTGCGGCCGCGCAACAAACAGCCAAGGACTTTCAACACACGACTCTCTCACCGTTACATCTGGCGCATGCCTTGTTGGCCGATCCTGAGGGACTCACTCGACGTATCATCGAAAAGACCGGACGCAACAGCAAGGACGTCGAGCGCCACGTCGCGAATGCCATGGGCCGACTGCCGAGCCAGGATCCGGCTCCTCCCGAGGCTCCGTCGCCCAACCGCGCGCTGATTGCCGTCATCACCCAGGCGCAGCAGTTCCAAAAGAAGCTCGGCGACTCGCACCTCGCGGTCGACCACCTGCTTCGCGCCGTGGTGCGCGACAAGGACGTGGCGGGCGCCCTGTCGCGAGCGTCGCTGACGGCCGAGCAGATCGACGAGGCCGTGGCGGCCGTGCGCGGCAAGCACACGGTGCAAGGCGAGTCGGCCGAGTCGCAGTATGAGGCTCTCGAAAAGTACGGCCGCGACCTCGTCAAGGCGGCGAGCGAGGGCAAGCTCGACCCGGTGATCGGACGCGACAACGAGATCCGCCGCGTGATTCGCATCCTGTCACGCCGCACCAAGAACAACGCGCTGCTGCTCGGCTCGCCCGGCACCGGCAAGACGGCGATCGTCGAGGGCCTGGCGCAGCGCATCGTGCGCGGCGACGTGCCCGAGAGCCTGCGCGACCGCCGCGTGATCGAGCTCGACATGGGAGCGCTGGTGGCCGGCGCCAAGTACCGTGGCGAGTTCGAGGAGCGCCTCAAGGCCGTGCTCAAGGAGGTGCAGGAGGCCGAGGGCGACATCATTCTCTTTATCGATGAGCTGCACACGGTGCTCGGTGCCGGCAAGAGCGAAGGTGCCATGGACGCCGCCAACCTCCTGAAGCCGATGCTGGCACGCGGCGAGCTGCGCTGCATCGGCGCCACGACGCTCGACGAGTACCGCCAGCACATTGAGAAGGACAAGGCCTTCGAGCGTCGCTTCCAGACGGTGCAGGTCGAGCAGCCGTCGGTGGCCGACACGATCTCGATCCTGCGTGGCCTCAAGGAGCGCTACGAGACGCACCACGGTGTGCGCATCCTCGACCGTGCGCTCGTGTGCGCGGCCGAGCTCTCGGCGCGCTACATTACGCAGCGCTTCCTGCCCGACAAGGCGATCGACCTCGTCGACGAGGCGTGTGCCAACACTCGCGTGCAGCTCGACTCGCAGCCCGAGGCCATCGACACGCTGACGCGCCGCAAGATGCAGCTCGAGGTCGAGGCCACGGCGCTCGAGAGCGAGAAGGACATTGACGAGGCGTCGCAGCAGCGACTGCACGACGTGCAGGCCGAGCTGGCGCGCGTCAAGGAGGACCTCTCGGTGCTCGAGGCGCGCTACCAGAGCGAGAAGGCGCGCGTCGACCGTATCGCGGCACTGCGCAAGGAGATTGAGGCCGTGCGCGTCGCGATCGCCGAGGCGCAGCGTCGCTACGACCTCGCAGTCGTCGCCGACCTCCAGTACCGCCGACTCCCGAACCTCGAGCGCGAGCTGCAGCAGTGCCTCGAGGAGAACGACGCCGCGGCCGCCGCGGCCGCCGCCGAGGGCTCGGGCTCCGGCTCGCTGCTGTCCGAGACCGTCGGACCCGAGGAGATTGCCGAGGCCGTCTCGCGCTGGACCGGCATTCCGGTCTCGAAGCTGACGCAGACCGAGCGCGAGAAGCTGCTGCTGCTCACCGAGCAGCTGCACAAGCATGTCGTCGGCCAGGACGAGGCCGTCAACGCCGTCTCGGAGGCCGTGCTGCGCTCGCGTGCCGGCCTCGGTCGCGAGAACCAACCCACCGGCTCGTTCCTCTTCCTCGGCCCGACCGGTGTCGGCAAGACCGAGCTCGCCAAGGCGCTCGCCAACGAGCTCTTTGACGACGAGAAGCACATGGTGCGCATCGACATGAGCGAGTACATGGAGAAGCACGCCGTCTCGCGCCTCATCGGCGCGCCGCCCGGCTACGTCGGCCACGAGCAAGGCGGCCAGCTCACCGAGGCCGTGCGCCGCAAGCCCTACTCGGTCGTGCTGTTCGACGAGGTCGAGAAGGCACACCCCGAGGTGTGGAACGTGCTGCTGCAGGTGCTCGACGACGGCCGCCTCACCGACTCGCAAGGCCGCACCGTCGACTTTACCAACACCATCATCATCATGACCTCGAACATTGGCTCGCGCGTGCTGCTCGACGCCGCCGCCTCCTCGGCCTCGTCGCTCTCGGGCATCGCCGACGCCGCCTTCGCCATTCCCGAGAGCGCCCGCCGCCAGGTCATGGACGCCGTGCGACAGCACTTCCGACCCGAGTTCCTCAACCGCCTCGACGACATTGTCATCTTCACGCCGCTCTCGCGCCAGCACCTCGCCTCCATCGTGCACATGCAACTCGCCGGACTCCAGGCCCGCCTCGACAAGCGCTCGATCTCGCTCAAGCTCCACGACTCGGCACTCGACTTTGTCCTGCAGCAAGGCTACGATCCGGCCTACGGCGCTCGTCCGCTGCGCCGTTACATTGAGAAGGAGATCTCGACCAACCTCTCGCGAATGATCCTCTCGGACCAGTTGCTCGACTACTCACAAGTCAACATCGAGTACGATCCGTCGACCAAGAGGCTCGCCTATCGAGTCTTGGCACGTCCCGAGAAGCGTGCTCGTACTGGTTCACGATAAGAGAGTCATCCATCTATCCATCCATCTATCCATGTATCTGTGTATTCTCCTGCGGAATCCGTTCTCTTTGCTTTTACTGCTATTGTTGTATCATCATCATCATAATGAAGAGCATAACTACTTGTTCGTTATCCATCGCAAGAGAGAGACCAATCAACCAAACCATCTAACCACCAACTCGGGCACTGCGTGAGAGATAGATACCACGAGTGTCGGCTGCCTCTCGTCATTCATTCGTTCGTTGCCTGCTCGCCGCCGCTGCTGCTGCTCGTGGTCTGCTCTCCGTTACTCGTTGCGCTCTTCCACTGCACTCACTCAACCCATGGCTGGAATCATTCACAGCGTCCAAGAGGTACGGACAGCAAGCAGAGACATCAAGATAGATAGCGATTTGGATGTGGATATTCATTGGGGCGTTGATTCGCTGGTGCATGTGAGAGCAGATGGTGAAGCCGCCCAAGGCTCCGACCTATGAGGACCTCAAGGCGAGCCAGTTCCCGTGGCATACCGTACGTACATGCTACTGGAACATCTCCACAACGTGCATCGACTCATTCTGGCTCGAGCGCCGTGATATGCGCGCGTGAATGCTGTGGTGCAGGGCTGCAACCTGACGCTGTACCAAGACGCGCACTGCGGTGAGGACTCGCCGGTGCAACACCTGTCTGCCGCCGAGGGCGAGGCTTGGCTCGGCCCGCGCAGCTGTTGGGAGGATATCTACTCGTGCGTACAAACCGCGCGCACCACGGTTGGCTGGCTCGATGGCTCGATGGGAGGCTGACCTGGTGTGTGTGTGTGGTACCAGCGCCATCCTGAACGCTCGCTACTTCGTCTTCATCACTGGCTGGTCGGTCATGACCAACATCACCATGTTGCGAGGTGGCAGGGAGATCTGGCCCTCGGATCCCATGCGTACGCATCATCATCCATCCAACTAACCAACCAACCAATCGAATCACACTGGCTCATCGAGAGAGCGTGGACGACGCTCGTGTACAACGCAGTTCCGCCGCCGCCCTCGGGCGCCATGACGATCGGCGAGCTGCTCAAGTACAAGGCTTCTCATGGCTGCCAAGTGGTGGTGCACGTTTGGAACGACGCCACGTCGGTCGACGCTATGGGCGTCACGGTCGCTGCGGGCATCATGCACACTGGCGACGAGGTACGATCGACAGACAGCTGGCGCATTCTCGCTCCATCGATGGCGCTGGATTGCGGTTGATTGTGCGCCGTGCATACGATGAGAGTAGGAGACCTCCAACTACTTTAAGGACTCGAACGTCGTGGTGAAGCTCTCGTACCGTGAGGGCGAGGGCGTTGGCTCGGTACGCCTTTCCTGTGGAGCACGTGAGACACACATGCTGATGCTAACAGAGCTGTTGGCTGCAGCGATTCGAGTGGACGCATCATCAAAAGTCGGTGATCCTCGATGTGCCGTCGGCCTTCCCGAACGTGCGCCGTGTGACGGCGTTCGTCGGCGGCCTCGACTTGACCGGAGGTCGCTTCGACTCGCCGCGTCATTCGTTGTTCCGCACCTTGGGCACCTTGCATCTGAACGATTGGTACCAAGGATGGGGCGATGAGATCAAGCAGGAGTTCGGTCCGCGTCAGCCGTGGCACGACATTCATTCGTGGGTACGTTCGGCCATTCAATGCATTGCATCAGGAGCCTCGATCTCACTCTCGATCTCTCTCTCGCACTCTCGCTATCATAAGGTCGAGGGCGCTGCAGCTTGGGACGTGCTGGCGAACTTCCAGCAGCGTTGGGCCAAGCAAGGCCTCCACCATGTGCACCTGTTCCAGCCGGCCGAGCCGTTGTTCCTGCCGCCGCAGGGCGACCTCGCGTATCCGCCGGGCCACCCGAGCGAGTGGCATTTGCGATTCGTGCGCTCGATCGACTCGAACTCGGCGCTCTCGATCTTCGACTCCAAGGAGCAGGGCATCCAGAAGGCGTACGTCGAGATGATCCGCAATGCGCAGCGCTTCATCTACATCGAGAACCAGTACTTTATGGGCTCGTGCTACTACTGGCGCCAGCACCGTGAGTCGGGCTGCAAGCAACTCGTGCCGTACGAGATTGCCAGTCGCATCGCGACCAGCATCCTCGCCCACGCTCCGGTCACGGCCTACATTGTCGTGCCCATGTATCCCGAGGGCTATCCCGAGGACGGCGCCATCCAGGAGATGCTGCGTTGGCAGTGGAACACCATGGAGATGATGTACACCATGATCGCCGGCGCCATCAACCAGGCCGGCTGGCGCGGTCTTGTGCACCCGACCGACTTTTTGAGCTTCTTCTGCTTGGGCAATCGCGAGACCGTGGTCGGTTCGACCGCCGCCAATCCGGGTCTCCCAACCGACCCCAAGAACCTGCGCGTGGTCCAGGTAGGTCCACCACCACCACCACCACCACCACAACCACAAGGCAACCAGAACCATATCACTAATCGCCTCATTTCGTGACAACCATCGCCATCAAACAGTCGCGTCGCTTCTACGTGTACGTGCATGCCAAGTTGATGATCGTCGACGACGACCACGTGATCCTCGGCTCGGCCAACTTGAACGAGCGCTCGCAACGTGGAACGCGTGACACCGAGATTGCCATCCAAGGCTTCCAGCCGGCGTATCGTGGCGCTGCCGCACGCGGAAGGATCCACCACTTCCGCTCGAGTCTCTGGGCCGAGCACACTGGTCTCTCGATGCCCGAGTTCTTGATGCCCGAGCACTTGAATTGTGTTCGTTTGGTACGTGCAGGCGTCAGATCTCTTTCTCTCTTTCTCTCCTGATGAAGCGTGCAGCAACTAACGCCGAACTCGACTAGATGCGCGCCATCGGCGAGTCGAACGCCGCGGCGTTCTACGGCGACCAGATCGTCGATATCCCCGGCCATCTGCTGGCGTACCCGATCGCAGTCGCGGAGGACGGCACCTTGACGCCCAATCCGCAACTGTTTGCCGACACGCAAGCTCCCATTCAAGGCGCTGCCCAGTTTGCGATCCCGACTCGCATCACGTCGTAAAGCCCGCCACCCCCATCCACCCATCCACCCATCCGCTCGCGCTCTCTCACTCTCTCACTTCGATGCATCAACCCCCTCACCTCAACGCAATTCTACTTATTCTAACTCCATCCACGACGTGCTATTCCCAATGATTGTCGTTCATTCGTTGTTCAATCGCGACGATGGATGGATGATTTTTTATGGAGCGATCACTACTCGATCGCTTGCGTCGAGTGCCAGTCAACCGGCATGGTGCCGCTCTCGGCGCGCAGTACCTCGTTGGCCAGGCGCTCGCGGTGCACCTGCTCCCAGTCAATGTCGTTCTCGAGCGTGAAGCCGCGGTTGCGCAAGTAGTTGGCGAGGAAGACGCGCGTGTCGGGGTTGTCGGTGTAGAGCGGGCCGTCAATGTCGTTGGCGCTCGAGGTGCCGAGCGGGTAGAAGAGGTACGAGGGCTTGATCTTCATGCGGAAGGCGTTCAGCAGCTCCTTGTTGTGGTGCGTGTCGACCGACGCGAAGAGCACCTGCTCCTGCACGAGGTACGCCACGTCGGCCGCTTGGTTCGAGTACATCGAGCACGGAGCGCACACGGTCGAGTGCCAGTACACCAGCACGGCGTGGTCCTGCGTGTGGTGCTCGATGAACGAGTCGTACGTGGCGTCGTTGAGCGGTATCAACCAGTGCGAGCCGTCGAACTTCTCGTACTCGACTGGCTGAGGTGTTTCGACTGGCTCGACGGTGTCATTGCGAGTAGCAGCAGAGTCGTCGGTGTCGAGGTCGAGGTGCTCGGCATCGTGTGTGTCATCGTGCGAGTGGGCGTCCTCCTCGTTGGCGTGGACCAGCAACGCCAACGACAACACCAGAGAGGAGAGGAGAAGCACCAAGAGTGGCGACAACCAAGTTGAACGAGCCATTGTAGTCGTAGGAGCTGCCGAGGTGAAGGTGTGAGGGAGAGCGATGGAGAGTGAGAGCAGTGGGGAAGCGATGACGTGTCCCTTGGGTAAAGAAGCCAGCTCTTCCTCTTCCTGTTCCTCAACGACATCGTCGTATTGCTATCTATCAGGTAAAGGTAATAAGGATGCTATGTATTGAAATAATATCAAGTAGATTATAGCAGCAGATCTTGTGAATCATTCACACGATCATTGGTACCAAAGAGTAGAAGCGAGCAAGCGAGCAAGCGTCGATAGATGTAGAAGGAATGGCGGCTGCTGCTGCCACTCACAAGCAATTTGTACACACGGGCCGTCCTTCGACCAGCGCAAACTGCGAGAGCTTCTGGTTGCACATGGTACAACGGAAGCACTCGGGATGCCACGAAGTCTGAATGGCATTCACGTACGCTCCGGCGATCGGCTTCTGGCAGCCGCCGCACGTTCCCGACAGTTGCGTAATGTGCTTGACGCAGTAGGGCTTGCCGTCCTTGATCTTGCGCGTACTGTCGAGCGCGCAGCCGCACGTGGTACACGTTCCGTACGCAGCACTCGGTGACGCAGATGCCATCGGAAACGCACCCGAGCCGCTCCTGGACACTGCGATCGATGCCGATGATGATGATGTTGTGGGATTGGCTGCGGCTGCTGGGCTGGCGCCGGCACCTACCGGAGGAACGACGCCCACCGCACCGACCGGTGGCATGTGCAGTCCCTGTTGCTGGTACTGCTGGTACTGCTGCATGTACATTTGTTGCCACTGCATGAAGAGCGCCATCTGCGCCGGATCCTGTGCGCCGGGTGGCACACCGGCCGGGAACGACGGCATTCCAGGCGGCGGCATCGGCATTGCGATCGGGGGTGCCGTGGTCGGTGCGGGAAGAGCTGTTGTCGGTGTTGCTGCTGGTGTCGCCGGTGCTGCGGTAGTTGTGATGGATGGCGTTGTTGTGGGGCTAGTCAATGGCTCGTCGTACAACGATGGCTGATCACGCGAGTTCACCGTCTCGAGGAAGGCCTGCCCGCGAATGCCCGAGCCCTTCTTGCGGCGCGGTCGTAGCTCGACGCCATCCGACGAACTCGAGGAGCCCGAGTCGCCCGAGCGCTTCACTGCATCGGGGTTCGATGGGCGACGAACGCGGCCCGGTGCGTCGGGAGCAACGAGCGAGCTGCCCTTGGGTGACGAGGGTGCTGGAGACGGCGTCGCAGCGGCCGAGCCGCTCGTTGCCGGAGTCCAGCTCGTTGCCGGTGCCGAAGCGTTCAGCCGATCAGCGACGCCAGCTTGCGCCGGTGAGTCACCCTCGCCCGGCTCCGAGCCACTCAGGCCCATGCGCTTCTTCTTGAACGACTGCACGAGGTTCGACGAGGTCTCCGATGGCTTGCGGCGCACCAAGTCGTTGAGTGACGACGACTCGCGCAAGCGAATCGTGCGCACCATGGTGAGAATCTGTGCCGCGCGGTTGTAGCGACGCGACTGCTCCTCGGGATCGAGCTCCGAGCTGTGGGGGCTCTCGGGTTCGCCGTTGGCTGCCGCGGCTTGCTGCGGTGGTGACGCCACGAGATTCAGCAACTCGCCGAGACAAGTGACAATGTCATCAAAGGTCGGTCGCTTCGATGGGTCACGGTCCCAGCACTGCTCGATCAACGGCTCGAGGATGCAATTTGGTGGAATCTACCAGAGGCAGAAGAGCATCGAACAAGCTTCGCGGTGAGAACCGAACCGAACAACCAACAACCGACCAAGTCGAATACGATATCGAATTTCGCCGTACCTTGGGTCGAAGGTTCTTGGAGGACGCCAACAGCACGGCTTCAAATGGCGGCAACTCGGCATACGGCGCTTCTCGCGTTATCAGCTCCCACATGACGAACGCAAAGCTGTACACGTCGGCCTTCTGCGTGTAGTTGCTTCCGGCCAATGCCTCTGGCGCAGTGTACACTGGTGTGCCGACGCCACGAGTCATCTCCTTGCTCGACATGCGCGACAGGCCAAAGTCCGCCACCTTGACCTGCCACTTCTCGTTGACCAACAAGTTTCCAGGCTTGAGGTCGCGATGGATGATTCCTAGTTGATGAAGATAGCGCATTCTATACATCCATGCGCACACATCATGAGTTACTCATGGTCAACACCTCTCACTCCCGGCGGCTCCAACAACACCACTACGACGTACCCGTTGGCAGCATCGAGCGCTAACTTGGTCCCTAGCTCGATCGGTAGTGGGATGCTCTTGTCACTCACAATCTGCTGCAAGCTTCCACGTGAAAATAGCTCCGATACGATGAACAAATTGCCTGGTTGAGAGCAGCAACCCATGCAATGTACAATGTTCTCGTGGCGCAACACGCTACAAGAGAAATGCATCAGTTCGTGTCGTGTTGGCGTCGTTCGTTGGTCACAGTACCGATGCGATGCGATGCGGTGCATGAGTGGATACGTACCTCATCAAGGCCACCTCACTTCGGAACTCGGCCTCATTGAACGCAATACCTTCCTCGTCGAACTTTTTGATGGCAACCTCTTGGCCGCGCCATGTGCCTTTCCACACTACGCCACTGACACCTTGGCCGATGACCTTGATACACTCCACTTGATCGGGATTGATCTCGGTCTGCACGTGAACCTTGCCGCTTTGCACCAACGTCACGAGCTGTGACATGAATTGCCGGCCGCCCTGCTTGACGATCTTTTGGATGCAGTCCTCTGGATGCCGCGCATGCTCAGGTGTGAGGAACACCACCGCTACCAACCAAGTTCGCGCGCTCGCACAGGCGTACCGTTACCGGCAAGACTCGCCAGCAAGATAGCCGCTGAACGCTGGAGGTCGGCTGCTGATTGGTCTCGTAGAAGCGAGATCAACTTGTCGATTCCCGAATCTCCAATCACATTGACGATGATACTCTTTGTCTCTCTAGAATTCAAGTCATTAGAGAGAGAGAGAGAGAGAGAGAGAGAGAGAGCAAGTATTCGTTTCAAAGACATACAGTGGCATTTGTGCAAGTGCTTGAACGACGTGTGCTGCCGTCTCGATATCACAAGTATTCAAGGCGGTACAGAGTGAATTCAATCCACCGATCGACTTGATCGCGTTTCGGCACTCCTCTGTAGCACACGACGATTGATCAGCGCAACAACGAATCGTTATTGGAATCGCCAGGCACATGCGTACCGTAGGCTGCGAGCTTCGAGATAGCTGAGCACGCGACGCGTTGCAGGTGCAAATCGACCGAGGTCGTGAACTGAGTGAGAGGTCGAAGGATGCCACCCGTGTACACCAAGCGTGCCACCCCGGCATTGTTATTGACTGCGTATCGGTCGATCCGGGTCAGTGACTCAGTCAAAGTCAACGAGCCTGGCTGCACGGCACGTACTATGGATCAGGAGGTTGGCGAGCAGTCGCACGGTTTCAGCACTGAGGCAACGGTCGTATTGGTAGAACATGGTGAGATTGCGGCCGTATTCGTCCTTGTCGCAGGCGCTTGGCAGCAGGCTCAAACTCGTCGATATCTCCCAGTCCGAGAGCGTATCGGTCTCGCCGAGCAGTTTCAGCACGTTCGACAGGCCCGAGTGCTGTCCAATCGTCTCGGCAAACGCCGCTGTTGATGGTGGAGGCAATACAAACAGCCCATCGTTGGTCAACTGCCCGTATGCACCAGGAGGGTAACAACGTACGACTGACAGCCAGATTCGCGAGAGTGCGGACAATGTCGATGATGATCTGATCTTGGCCGTGCATACGAGCGACAAGCGCCATCAGGCTCTCAATGTGCGACGGGGCGAAGAAGCTCTTGCGGTACTGCTCATCAGCCGCAAAGTTGCCGATCGACGCAAGGGCATATCGCTTGGTGACCATGTCGGTAGTGCCACCCAACGCTTCGTTATCCGAGAACGAGAGGCAACCGATCGTGCTCAACAAGCCAGTATCCGCGATAAAGACTCGGAGTGCCTGGCCTTGCGAGAAGAACGATAGGGCTCTGTGTGTTGCATCGTTTGATCAGACACAAGTACCAACGCGAGCGAGCGAGAGAGAGAGAGAGAGAGAGAGAGAGAGAGAATTCGAACCTCATGATGGTACGCGCCGCTTCAATATCCTGCTTCCTAGCAAGTGCGAGCATGCGCTCGAGTATCACAAACACGTCCTTGCTGAAGCGTTGCGCAAAGATATGCAAATCTTGAACGTTAGGGTCCTTGGCCATGTCTATTCCAATCGATGCAAACCGAGCGAGTGAGCGAGTGAGCGAGTGAGCGAGTGAGATGCCGATGGTGGTTGTGGGCATCATCGACGCACGAGCATAAAGGTTGGCTTGCGAGGCCACGGTACGAGCGACGAACTGGAGCATCATGGGCGAGCAACCAAGAATCGCCAGCTCACCGAGACTTTGCGCAAACGAGTAACCTGCTTGCGTAATGATCTTCTGCTTGCTGTTGTCTGTGAAAGAAAGATGTGCGTAAGACAGCAATCGAGAGCGGTCGATATCGACGACAGCAATCACGTGACGAAGCATTCAACGTACTATCCACCAAGAGGCCGTCAAAGATGGCTGCGATATCGAGCTTCGATGCCAACGGTAGCTCGGGCGAAACCAACGCCAGCAACGGCTTGATACCAATGTCGTTCAAGATTGCTGATTGGTACTCCTCTGCGCGTCGGTTTGAGACAGCGAGAGAGAGAGAGAGAGAGAGAGAGAGAGATCAGTTGATGTGGTTGCGCGAGAGGCACGAGATAACGGTCGGTACCCTTGGTAGCGAGGATCGCCAGCAGCGAGATGGTCTGCAGCTTCCACTGTTCGTCCTGCAGGAAGTGGAGCAGCTTCTTGCCGTCACCGCCGGCTGCAAGATGATGGCCACGTCGTAGGAGTTGGTGGTGAGCATGATGCGTGGAAGTGGGAGCGGGTTACGAGCACCACGTACGATCCTCGATCTTGCAGATGTACGGACTGAAGAGAATGTCCTCACCGTGGAGCTTGATGAAGATCGAGTACAAGCCCGGCGCCTTGGTCGTCCACGAGACACACACGTTACCTACATCGGAGCACGATAGAGTGAGCGCGTAGTGTCGAGCACGACGGGCTGCGGTGCGGTTGCGCCAATCGCAGCAACGGCCGTTGAGGAGCACGCACCCTTGGCGTCGATCGAGTGCTTGGGAATGACGACGTCTTCGGTCG
>Ga0209915_1001291_pt1 | contig 37710 bp, 41 predicted proteins | sample ThiBiot_750_plan_FD_183952 | JGI IMG/M metagenome (GOLD analysis project Ga0209915, IMG submission 183952) | Wastewater bioreactor microbial communities from Cape Town, South Africa - Thiocy_cont_750_plan (SPAdes) | ecosystem: Engineered > Bioreactor > Thiocyanate-remediating > Anaerobic-Aerobic... | reverse complement strand
AAAAAAACAACAGAACTGTTTTAACGATTGAAAATCCTTCTAATTGACATTTAATCGAATGTATCTGACTTGTCATATAGACTCAAAAAGTGTTAAACATTAACAATATAATTATCTAAACAAAACGAATCATCAATATTAAGTTCTGGCGATTTCTGACAAAAGACATTTCTTGGCTTTTTTCTCTCTCGAATTGACATGATATATGACTTTTAACGTTAGAAAACAATGTCGTTTATCTTTTTTTTTCTCTTAATGAGGACAATTATTTGACAGAATTTCAGCTTTTGTCAACAAGAAAATAATACATTAACTATTATGATCAGCATCTTTCTCGTTTTTCATGCGTCTTAGTTTTCCTTAACAGGACGAATCTTTTTACACTTGGATAGTTTCAAATTACATTTCTTTGACATAACCTCAAGAATTTCTCATATTTCTAAGCGAAAAGAAATCATGATATTTGCTGAAGAAACGTTTCGGGCACTAAAAATCAATTCTGTTTTTTCTTCTTTTGCAAAATAAACGAACGCATGAAAACACATAAACGTCATGAGAACGTACCTGATGCCATTTTTCGGTTTATTTTTGTCCTTGCTTCTAAATACTAATCATAGTAGGATGAAGACCTAATCGGTTGAATGAATCGGATTTAGTTTCTTGATATGTATATCGTTTTCTTTTTAAATATGTCGAAAAAAGAACTAGATCAGATGAAAGTTTTTTTTATAGAGCAAAGATCAAGATTGTATGTGTGTGTGTGTGCGTGTAGATATTTATTTGTCGTCGATGCTAAGTGAAAGAAGCAATCATAAAGATGAAGAAAAGAGAAGAAGAGCCAAAGACTTTTTTGCGTTTCCTTTTCACGTTCTCTCTTCTCCTATTTCCCTCTGTCTCTCTCTCTCTTTCTCTCTCATATTGAATTTATAATGTAGGGATATTAGTGCCAAACGAGAACAATGTATATCTCTCTCTCCTTTCGTTGGGTCTATCTTTTAGTTAGTCTATTTTGGTTCTTTTTTTAGTTCGTTAAATAAAAACGATCGCATAATCAACTTAATAGATTCATTTAACCAAGAGAATTCGTATTTTCTAGATTCTTGCTAATACTGTTGTTGTTGTTGTTGTTGTTGTTGTTTTCTGTCCGTCTTTTGTGAAATGTCAATTGCGCGTATAGAAGACCTTTAAATATCGAATTCGTTAATCATTCTCTAATAAAAACTGTTAATTTATTTTCATGTTAATCTATGATCCGTATATAAATAGAAAACAAAACAGCAAAAAATAAACAATACTCGGATAATTAACCTAACCGAACCGAACATTTAAGAGAGAATTCTTTTTGATTTTGCTTTGTTCTATTGAAAAATTATTTTTAACCGTTAATATCGAATGAATATAGTTAGTAAATAGCGGAGGAAATGTATGTTTAGCTGCAAGCTATAATTCGGGAGAAGAAAATTTTAGTTTCTGTAAACAAGAAATTTTTTCTAATGACAAAAAAGAAGAAAAAAAAGGAAATGACAATAGTAACAAAAGCGAATTACTATGTTGACAGAAACGGTTTTCTATTCGTCTAATTCTTCTTCTTCTTCTCTCTTTTTTTTCGGATCCTATAGAAGAAAAAAATCGTTTAAATTCATTAGATGATTATAATGTACATGACAAGTTGTCGTCGGTTTACCTGAACGGAGACAAGGTCTTTTCTTTTTCAATACGGAAAGCTGAGTACGCATTGACGTTATTAGGAAAGAAAATAGATGCTAATGATCGTGTGAAATTAAAAGAAAACCGATGACCTTATGTTCAATCGAAGATAATTGGATTTTTCTGTTTTGAATTGGACTAAATTGATATTCAAGAGATGGAATTAAACTAAGAACAAAAAACGAATCCTATTGGAAATTTATTAGATCCATTGTAAACAGATGAATACACGATAAACTAGAAATAGAACTGATTAGGTTTCTGTGTATTTTTTTTTCAGTTGTTGTTCGGTATAAATAAATGATCAAAGACATATTTTCCTTTTCTTAATTATATTATTGAAATTTGATTAAAAATTAATTAGTTAATTTTACATATACATATTTACGTTTAATGAATAATTTACTTAACATGACAAACAAAATATTTTTTTCGCTTTTGTTATTTGTATTGAATAAATAGGTTAATTCGATTCGTTTTTACTTACCGACATGACTAGATTCCTTTGAACAAATATAATGTACTTGATAGATAAAAATAATCACACAAGATAATTAGTTGTTCTTTGTTGTATCGTTGATAGATGGTTTATATCTATGTATTCAATGAAAAATTATGATAAAACAAAGTAGATGTAATATAACAAAAGAAGAAAAAGTAGATAAAATAAAATAAATCTGTAAAAATTAATACCATTAGAAAGGCACTTCTCATTATTAATATTACCTCTTCATTTTGCTTTCTTTTCCACTCACTTGTTTAATCGAATTCAGGCGTTGACAAGTCACGAAAGTTTCTTTTTTGCTTTTTATATTTCTATAGAACTAGAAACATGTTGAATCATTAGTTGAAATCGAAAATTTCAACAATCGTGCCTTTATCTCTGCGGCTGGTTTTCTTTTATTTTGTTGTTGAAATATTCCATATGGCTATGTCTTATCTTGCAGTTTATTAAATCAAACAAAACAAAGGTCAATACAGAATATTATTAACCATGATCGCGCTTTATATCCATCTTAATATATCTGACTTTTACTTACTGAGAAAAAAGTTCCTCTTTGATTAGATTTTGTTGATAAAAATCAGACGTATGCTTTTCTTGTGCAATGTTCGTCCATAGAACGAACAATCGAACAAATAGAAATAGAATTTGTCTATGATCGGATCATTGTCAAGAAATTTTCAGATGAATCTTTCTTTTTTGTTTCTCCGCCCTCTTTTTTTTCTGCAAACACAAGCTGATTGTCCTCAATGACAAAACAATCCAATTGTTCTACACTCAATTGAATCTTTTGTTCTGAACTGTAATCGACAAGACTAGAAGACAAACGTACGATTGCTAAATTAAATTTCGATCTATCTATCTATCTTTATACAAACACACACACACGCACTCATTTTTTGAAACATAATTTTTGCCTTGACAACACAAGGAAAAATAAATTATATTCGTCAATTGTAAAATCTAACCTTCGTTGTTAGACTATCAATTAATCATAAAGAATAAAAAAAGAAATCACTTTTATGGTATCTGTTAATAAACTGAGAATAACGACGACGATGACGACGAGAAGTTTGATTTGGTTTGTTTTTTTTCCTCTCTTTTGTTTGTTGAAATTTGGTCAAGCGATGAGTGCGAAGAACAGTCCAACTGATGATGATAATTCATCGACAACAATTTCAAATGAATTAACAGAAACTCTATCGATTGCGAACGATGACGATGTACGATCCATTCAACCGAGCCAGTGTCATGTTCGAATTTATCCAGTTCGAGTCGAAAATGTTTGTATGTTACCCAATTTAACTATTAAACATCCGAATCGTACTGATGGAAATGATCCATTTACGGATGAACAACGAATAATTGATGATAAACATGTGAAAGTTTCACGTCTTGATCGATCGACAGTACCACGTTTAACAACTGATCTATCGTTATTACGAATGAAAGCGTATGCTCAGCAGAAAGCTACCGGTACAGTTCTTGTCAGTCGATCGAGTCAACGAACATTAAATCAGAAACCTCCTGATAAACAACAACAACAGCAACAATTATTATCAAGACAAAATACAGTACGAATTAATCGTATACCAACAACGGATAATCTTAGACAGATTCCACATCAAACACAGATTCCACCGAAAATCAAAGAAAATGTCATTCATATATCCATTAAACGGCAAACAACGACTTGACAAACTCTACAGATGTCACTTGTAATGAATGTACATTTGTTTTATCGTTCTCTGTCTTGTTGATAAGCAAATCATATTTTTTTAAAAACTACCCAAGAATATGTTCGTAAATCTTTATAATAGTTTGTTATTTTTTCTTCAACTATCTGAAACAAAATCGATATTAACTTTAATTAGTTCGATTCTTTTACTCATTCCGAATTGTATACGAATATGGATTTCATCAAATATAGTCGTTTTTTCAATCTATATTATTGTTGTCATAGGATTGACGCGATGGTTTGCTCGAGGTGGGCAATTTCATGATATTCATGAACTTAATTTAACCGGGAAAACATTCTTAATAACTGGTGCTGCAGGCGGTATTGGCAAAGAAACAGCAAAAGAATTGGCAAAACAAGGTGCACGAGTTATTATTTTGGCTCGATCGACTAATTTAGCTGAAGCAATACATGATGTCAGAAAAGTTGCACGAATTCCCGAAGATATTCAAGGCTATCCACTTGATTTATCCGATCTACGATCGATTAAATCATGTGTTGAACATTTTATGAAAGATGACAATTCGAATATAACAGCTTTGATTAATAATGCTGGCGTTATGGCATGTCCTTATATGAAAACAAACGATGGATTCGAATTACAAATGGGAACAAATCATTTCGGTCATTTTTATTTAACTCAACTTCTTCTTCCACGTCTTCAATCAGCACGTATTATTAATGTTTCATCAGCAGCACATTTCATATGGTCTGTACCTTGTGATTCAGCTCATTATACTCAAATGTGTCATCCGAAAACCTATCATCCTTGGTCTGCTTATTCGTTGAGTAAAGCAGCGAATATATTATTTACACGTTCACTACAACAACATTATTCAGAGTCACATAAGATTCGTGCTTATTCATTACATCCTGGAAGTGTAAATACACAATTGGATCGACATATGGGAGTGAATCCGACTCTTAAACAATTCATTCAACCGTTTCTATCGATTATTTTGAAATCACCAGTCGAAGGAGCACAAACAACACTTTATTGTGCATTATCAAATGATGCCAAACCAGGTCAATATCATTCTGATTGTCAGCTGAGAAAAGTATTTCATCGTTATGCCGAAGATGATCAATTAGCTGAACAATGGTGGAACTATTCGGAAACAGTTATTAATGAAAAATTGAGCACGTTGTAATTCTCGTTTTTTTTCCCTCAAATAAAACTTTTTTTGCGTCTATATACTGAATAATTTGTAATGACTAATAACGAGTATAGTCACACTTGTCTAAGTTCATTAACTATTACAGTGCATAGAGAGGACGTTAGTAGTCACTTTTTGATTCTTTTTCTTCTTGTGTTCATTACTCATTCACTCATCCACCCACACACACAGATTTCAATGATTCATCCAAATCGAAATATATGTATATACGTAGATACGTTAGTTTTTACAATTTTATTACACAAATTTATCGACACTAGCTTCAATTTCTATTTTTTATGTCTTGTCTCCCATTTTCAGTAAGTTATATCGTGATTTTTGAATGAAAGAAAAAAAAATTATATATCGTTTAACTTTCATTTTCAAGGTAACTAGTGTAACCAGTCGTGTCACTCGATGTCTTTTTCGTCGAAATAAACGTCGTTCTATTCGAAGTCCGTTAACAACTAATATGGATACGTATCAATGCACACCTTCAGACAATCAATTGGACCAACTTCTCTATAATTAATATTTTTTTCTAGTCGTCAGATTTGTTTGTTTTTTTTGAATACAAAATACCAAATAAACTTTTGCAAACGCCATGAAGCGAAACAAAAATGTAATAAATATTGAAACATTGACACGAGTAATTAATTCTTAGTTTATTTCTTCTAACATCAACGAAAATAGTTACTTGACAGTGTCAGTTTCAAATTTGCAATGGTCTTGCTAGCCAATGCACCGTCATTATTTTCTCATGTCATTATGCCAACTGTATCCGTAGCAACTGCTATCGGTATGATCACAGCTGGTATTGTTCTTGGTGTGGTTGTTAGTCGACAATTGGCGGATACTACAGTGGTACTACAATCTGAAGTAACGCTCGTACTCAATCGAGATCTTCAACAGAACGAATTAGCACTTTTCTACAATCCATTAGGAACAGTAGATATCGTCTTGGAAAGTGTTCAGGAAATTTTGAAGAGCAATTTTGAAGACAACTTTGTCAATCTGGAATTAATCGCTTTTTCACCAACACTTGAAATAACATCAAATAATACGAACAACTCCAATACAAATACGGACAAACCCAATACAAATATGGACGAACACTTTGAGCCATATCCAAAACCTTCACCCTCAACAGTAACAAGTAAAGAAAGGTATCATATGATTCTTAGAAATAAGTGCAGTAGAATTATTCAATCCAACTATTTTTCTAGTATAATTGTTAACACATCTTACTATAAGGCTAAATCACATATGACTACCATGCAACCAAGTCCTATATCAACTACTGGAACAACAAAACGAAATACTACGTGGAGGAGTACTACTACTACTACAATAACACACGCAAATATGACAAACTGCAACTATTCAGCAAATGGTACAACAAAATCATCGATTTTGAGATCAAAAATGTATCTTTATTTTTCCACAAGCATAAGTCAAATCGTTCAAGTAGCAGATATCGTTGCAGCATTAAAACAATTACAACCACCACTTACAGTATATACTGTATATCACAATTCAAGTACAAATAGTAGTTCCTATAACAGTACTTTATCAAAAGTGGAGCCACCTATTCAAGTCGATTTAGATTTAGAAGCTATAGCTAATCAACCAGCTGCATCATCTGCATTGTTGACAGCGATCGATAATTCAGCGCTGCAAGCTGAACTACAACTTGGCATAACTAGAAATGCAACAAATGGCTCAAGAACTATGTATGGTTAGATTAAATAAAATAAAAACATTTATTTTCTATTTTTTTTTGTGCATCAATTGTGTCACGCACTGCTACTCGCTGTTGTTGTTCGACTAATAGGAGCGGCAGCACCAGTAGCAGCAGCAACTCGAAAACGTGTACGTTGATTAATCACGCGAATAATTTGATCGATTCGATCATGTAGATCTCGATATGTTTTTCTCAATGGATCACAAAGTATCAGTTCATAGCATAATTTTCGTGCGCGTACCCATGCTCGACGTTGAATTGCACTGAATAACGCAAACATAAGAGCATCAGGTGGTATGTACGGTAATAATTTCGAATCGTTGATGATCGTTTGAGGTTTTTGTACATTTCTTTTCGACTAAACGAAATAGAAATTGTGTCAACGACGAAAACGAACGATCTTTTTCTGATACCTGTTTACCAACAGTGATCACAGGAGAGTCAAGAGAAAAGTGCTGTTCTTGTTTCTTTTTATGCGACATTATTTTAAATGAACATAAATTGTTCACGATTAAATTATTGTTTTCTTTAATTATATTCATAATCTTGCATGTTCTCAAATCTTTTCATGTAGAAAAATCTCTATAGAAATGTTTATACATGAATCACAAAATCGATTATTCATCTCGTGAGTGTTTGTCGTTTATTGATTATGATTTGCGTACATGTGCAAAGTATTCAAAAGGTACTTTTATCGAGACATATTTCTATATTGTACTGATAGAAATCAAAAACAAAATATCAAGATAAGATTCAAGTGTCTGTTGAATGCGTGCTGGCTCTTGAACGCCCACTGAATAAACTTTGATTAGGTCGTAAAAATCTCAATAAATCCAAATATTTCTGTATTATTTCCTTTGATACATCTCGAAAATTTCGGCAAAACGTCAAATAAATAATTAAATTTCCATTAGAATTAATTGTTTGCATAAAATTGGCACATGTACTAAATATACGTTGAGTACGACAAGGAAAACAAAGATGATAGTTTGTTAAATGTTGTAATTCACATAATTGATTGATTAACATCGGTATACGACAGATAACAAATAGTACCATGATGGCAATTAACATGAATGTACCATGATGATGTCGTTGAGATTCATTTACAAGTGATTTTCGTCGAATCGATTGCGAAAGTAAACGACTATGTTCGTTATGATAGTCAATCAAACGACGAACAGTAAGAATATTGATTATAATCAATGTTAAAATAGGAATTATGTGAATAACAGGAATATAAACATAGATATTGATGATTTGACGAAAAAGTTTTTGTTTACCAATCTGTGTGTCTAATTGGAAGAAAATCGCAAAGTTTGATAATTTTAATTTCTATTTATTCATTCGACTTACAAGACGTTTTATAGTGTGTACGATTAGCTGCATCCAATTGTGTTACAACTCGATATTTAAACCAATGTGGCAAAATAAATAGAATCACGAAAATTGTTAAACATAAAAGTACACGTAAAGCATTTCGAACTGTACAATACACACTTGCGTTGAAACCCATAGAAACATACAAATATCGATCCACTGACACAGCAACTGTGTAATAGATAATACACACTTGAAATGTATTCATCAGAGGAACAATGTAAGGTGATAGACTGAAGAAGAAGAAGAAGAAGAAGAAAAAATAAATCATCTAGTTATTCGTTTTTATTTTATTTACCGATGAAAGATTTGATTGTATGTACTGTACGAATCAGTGTGATTAGCGGAGATAAAAGATGGTACGACTATGGTCAAACGTAGTGCATAAAACACCAGATAGAAAATTAACCAAAGTAAATTAACAATGCCCAAAGCAGTGAGATAAATATTTGTGGATAGATTTCTCATACGTCTACTCATTAGAATAATAATCGACAATGTATTCGCAATTAAACCCAAAATACATGTCACAATCGATGACCAGCCGCCAATGATCAATAAACTTCTTAAAATAAAATACTCGTCTTCTTTGGTACACGACATTTTAGAAATGACTATTGTAAATCGATTGATTCATCAAGTACGTTATAAACATGAAATGACGTGATTAATTTATGTTATCTATGTTTTATGAACGCTTTATTTTGATATATTTTGTAGTAAATAGACAGAAAAAAAAGAACGAAGTTTATTCGGCTGAAGCAAGATTTATAGCTTTCAAACTTTGAGCCATTTGAATAACACCAGACATTTGAACACCCTGTTTGGTAGCATAATTTTGACCATTATATCCCCACCAATCCCAACAACCCTCGGGATTCGTTGGAGAAACATAGGTAATAGCAATTTGTGGAAAAAGAATGATAATGTGATTTAATTCAGCAACTTCCAAATAACCAGCATGTCTAGCAAAAACATCACCGATTCGTGATTTACCTATAAAGAGAAATGAATGTCAAGTTATTTATTTTGTTTCGATTTGTAGAATATTTCAGTCAAACCTTGAAGACAACCGTGAAGAGCAATATGAATTGGACATTTCTTTCCTTTGGCACAGCCCGATGGATAATAGACATAACCTTCTGTATCGAAACCGGAAGAATTTAAAAATGATGCATCAATGACTGATCCTGGAAGTTTTTCGAGTTGTCTGTTTTCATTAGTAGCTGTTTTCAAGAGATCAGCCCAGTAGGAGAAAATATTCGATGTTTGTAATGCATTTGTATCAACAGCTTCTGGTTTGATGAATGATGGTTGTTCAATGGTAACAAATTGACCATGGAGTGGAGTTGGTTTAGTTGCAGATGGTTTTGTAAGATTATTACCAAAAGCATGATCCAAAATAGCATAAGCCAAATTGAATGAACTAAAACAAATATTTATATGTATAAAAAAAATTCAATTTATTTCACATTTCATTTACCAGTTATTGATGTAGTTATCTATGTTAAGAAATTCACAGACACCACCGAAATTATCTGTGATAAAACCATGATTAGCTAGTGAATCATAGTTAGTTTGAATTTTAGCGCCATATGTTGTGAATATTTGTTCATTGAGTTTGACGACATTTGGAAAAACGACAACATCGTTTGTACCAGTGAAAATGTAAACTGGATCATTGTGTAAATGCGATGTTGGATCAGCACTACCGCTTTGAACATATGTTTGCAATTGACTTTCAAGTTTACTAACAGGAATCAATACAGCTGGACCATGCATACATTCACCGACAGCTAAAATCGCGGTACCTTGTGCACACCAATAGGGTGGACCAGCAACAATACCGGATGCACTGACAACAGATGAATAGGCCAAATGCAATTGAGCAGCCATAGCACCGCCAGAAGAGATACCAGAGACAGTGATATCTGTTCGTGGTGCTTTAGCATTAGCACATGAAGCAAGAAGAGCAACGACACATATAAGAGAAAACATTTCACTCGTTTAAGTTTTGAAAATGAAATGGCGATGAGAAAAAAAAATAATGTTATTTATAGACGCTGAAAACAAACTGAGGAGGGAAAAGGGGCATGCGAATTACACCGCGGGAACGAAACTTGTGAATGATATCACCGAAAACATCTGGTTAGCCTTGAAAATAATCGCTATGATTATTGATTTTTTGTTTTTCTTGTTGATTCCATAGTTTAATCTCTTTTTTAGTACATGATAACTTTTGCTTTGTCGCTTGGCTTTTTAAAAATAAAATAAGTCAATATTACGCATATACAGTGGTTTCCAAACAGAATTAGAACAAATATTTTGTTCGTATCTTCAGCTAGCATAAGTACTTTTAATTGAATATTCGGTTTACTGTTCTTTCCGTTAAATAACGAGGATAAACTTGTTTTTTGAAGTATGAGCAAAAATGATTACAACTTTTTCGATGTCTATACTTGTACAGAACCGAGTAACTTATGATTTCGAATTTATACTAATTACATTATTTCCTAGCTAATTCAGTCTATAATGAAAGCTTTGGAAAATCGAGAACAGAAAAAAACTTGGCCTTATTTTAAGTTGTTCCAATTCTTTTTTTCAAGCCACTGTAAGAAAAGAAAACCTTTTTTTTTTATTCAAGATATAAAATGTATAAATAAACGAATATAGATATTCATAATTGTTATTATTTCAATATACACAAGAATAAACAGAAGATAGAGTTAATTTAGATTAGCTACCAGATACTGTTGTTAAAGCTGAATTTGTACATCCTAAATTGACTAATATGATTATGGTTTGTGTTGTGTTCAGTGCCAGGATTGATATTCTTCCTCGTAATCAGTTGAATCATGTTCATCAACAAATTGAAGTTCATCTTCATCAGTAAAATATGATTCATAGGAATCGATTTCATCGTCATCAAACAAAAAATCGAATCTAGAAATAATTGAATTCACATATTTTTCTAATAATATCCCGTTCGAAATATGTTCATACTCATCGAAAAGTCGTCCGACATCGACAGGTGAAAAAAGTGAAAGTAGAAAAACATCAGACAGATTTTCTAAATCTCCACGAAGATTTAATCGTTGTCGACGACGATGTGGTGGTCCCAATTCAACATGTTGACCTTGCTTGTCCATATGTAAATAGAAACATTTCGATCCAAATGGACAGACGCCATCGCCACGTTTGAAAAATTTACAATGAATTTTCCTAGAATACACCAAGGAGAAATCATGTCACGTTTTCATTCAACTTGTTCTTCGACTTACTGAAGATTATCTTTGTAGGACTGAATAAGATTTTGTTTAGCTTGATCATTTTCTGGCCAATATTTTGTCGGTGTAACAAAATCAGATTTTGTTCGACATTCAGGACTGAAGAAGAAGAAAAAACAACAACAACAGCATTTCAATTTGTTTGCAATACAAAACACAACTAACCAAGCTTTGACTATTTTATGTTCATAATTCGATGACGATCGCCATGTTCGTATACATTCCAAACAAAAAATATGATGGCAATTTTCTAGCATTCCAAAACGTCGATCACCATCTCGATCCCATACTGTTTCGAGACAAATTCCGCATTTCTTATCCTGACTACGTTGTATAGCGAATGCTTCTTCGCAATTAGCTTCATGTTTTTTTAAACATTCGAGACGATGTTGTTCGCGTTGATGCTCATTTGTTGGATGTAGAACAGGCAATTCACATAGATCACAAACATCGCCATGAATATACGGACAATAACGTCCGTTGTCTACCGCCTCGCAATGACCATCTTTTTCAGCATACGGACACAGTGATTGGACATGAACATTTTCAGAATATTTCTCAATTTTTGCTGAAAGATTTCTATTGACATTTACTGATGACGACGTTTTAGGTCGAATATGATCGAATCTATAAAACAGGTTATTGTTGTCCTTGTATTTTGATAAAAGCAAAAAGTTCGTTTACCGACAACGATCGCCATAGATACAACGACCACGTAAGTAATATCGACAGACGTTATTCGATTGAGTACTCGATTGATCATGGGAATAGAAACATTTGTCACCAAATCGACAAGTATTCGATAAGAAGAATCTACGCAATAAGAGAACGTCCTTTTTTTTCGATCCGTTTAACTACTCAAAAATATTCTACCGGCATATTTCTCGAGGTGATCCGTTCAAAGATCGATTTGTTGCTGCGGCTGCTGTTACTGACGAAGCCATGAACAATCACAATGTAAAGCACATATATAGTTCCTTTCAAAACAAAAAACAAAACATAATCATGATCACACACGCACGCTGATTTCCTCGAGTTTTATTTGTTAAATCAACAAACCAATCATGTTCGAACGAAAAACTACTGTCATCTATTGCAATTGTTCGATAAGATGCCGATGAGCATATGATTTTCTGCACATTGTGCTTTTAATCGTTGAATTAAATCATTGAGATGCGAACGAACGAGATTCAATTGTTCGAATTGAGTTCGTTTCGTTGTCGACGTGTAAATTTCGAGATTGGAATGAAATTCTTCTTGAATTTTCATGAAAACAAAATTAGCCACGATTCCACGAAAGATCATTTTCATCAGACGAACTTTCAACAGATAATATTTCTTATTTAAATCGTGTTTATTTTCATGAAATGAATTCGAATTTTGATTTGTCGAATGTGGTTGAACAATTCTCTTCGCTAAATTCTGTTGTTCTCTCTTCGATCGTTCGACAATCAATTCAAAATGACTTTTGACACATTGCAAATGAACATGTTGATTTCGTGCGTAGACTCGTTGAGTCTCTTTTCGGATACGTTTGAGTTCGTCTTTCGTCGTTCGTATCGATTTATCCATCAACGAAATCGTTTGTTCACGTTGATGGATAATTCGATCGGTTTTATTCAATTTTTTGTACAATAATTGGCATAGATTCATTCGTCGAATGATCATTGCGCTGAGAACAGTTCGCGAATGAGTCGATTGTTTGAGTTGCTCGGTGATTTGTTCGAGTGATTGTTGTGTTTGATGATACTGTTGATGAAGACGAATGAATCGATTTTGTAGAGTCGAGAGATTTTTTGTTTGAAGTTCATCTTGTTCGCGAAGAGTGCGATGAAATTCGTCGAGTTTGTCGAGAGATTTTATTTGTATTCGAAGATCATTTTCACAGATTGAAAATTGTTCGACTGAGATTTTTAAACGATATTTCGAATGTCTAAGAAGAAACAAAAGAAAGAGCCGAAATTAAAGAGAAGAAATTCTACTGAATATTATTCGATGCGATTTGCATTTGTGTGGCAATCGATGCGAGCTTCTTCCGATGCATATCCGATCGAATTTTGAGACGTTTGAGAATATTTTCGGATTGATAATGAAGTGTTTGCTGTTGATTTAATTGATTGTCGATCGATTGAATCTGTTTCGAATTGTCATAAGAATTTCTCTCGTAGGTTTGAATTCGATTTAAGATCGAGTGAATTTTCATTGAAATCCCGTGAGTTTTTCGTTGAATTCGTTCGTGAACAGTTGTCAATCGATTTTGTTTATATTCATCTTGAATTTTGCCTTGATGAAAATCGTGTTCCATTTGTTTTAAAACGAAGATTTTCTCTCGAAGATCATGAATCAATTTCGGATGTGAATTCATCGATTGATGAGATAATTGTTCGAATAATGTTTGCAATCGATTGTTTTCGTCGGTTAATTGTTCAATTTGATCGGTTGTAGTATTCGAACGAATCTGTTCGAGTTTTTTCCGTGCAAGATACGATTCAATTTGCTGATTTAGATTGTGATTTAAACGATCGTCGTTGGAGAATTGTTTCGATTTCAGATTTAATTGTCGTTCGAGTGATCGACGTTCAGTCTTTAGTTGAAGGTGCATTTCTCGGTAGATCTAAAACATAGAAATGAGATCGTAAATATAAAAATGATTGAAGAATAAGATGAACATGAAGATTTTGATTGAGTTCTTGTTCGATATGTCCCATTGCTTGATAATCTTTTTCTTTTTTAATTTTCATTTGTTTTTGTTGTTGAATTTTCTGGTGAAAATCTCCTAGTAAAATTTCATTTTGTTTTAAAAGTAATTGTTTGTCTTGATTTCGAGTTTCTAAAATGTTGATTAAATTTTGTGTATCATCTTGAATTGTCTGTCGAGGAAAGTACATTTTCATTTGTAGATAATTGAGTTCTTGATCAGTTTGTTGTTTTAATTGTTGTTCAAGTTCATGAATTGTCAAACGAAATTGATGCAAACTTCGACGAGAATTCTCCATGAAGAGATCACATTCTTGATTATGTTCGAATAAATGATATTTTATTAATTCAATATCAGTTAAAATTGAATCACGTTCGAGTTGAAGGTGATTGTATTGTTTAACATGAAGACGAAGAACTGTCGATCGAAGATAATCGAGCTGTTGAAAATAATGTGAACAGAGAATTTCGATTTCGTCGATATCATTCTCTAATTCAACTAGAATATTTTTTAAGAAAATGTTAGTTACGTATGTTTATTTATTCGAACGAACATTTATAATCATGAAATTGTTGAATATCTCGTTTGAGAAAGAGAATTTGTTGATTTAAATCTTGAATTTGATTGGCATAGATTTTCGATTGTTCTTGTTGACATTTTTTTCGAATTAAATCATCCTGATCTCGTTGCATTTGATCGAGTTGATATTGAAGATGAATTTCATTTTGAATATTTGTATCGAACTTCTGCCAAGTCGATTTAAGAAATTCATAGAAAATTTTCTTTTCTTTTTCGGCTAATTTATGATTATGAATGAAAATTGGAAGGATTTCTTCGGTGTATTTTATCGAATACTTCAAACGAATAACTTCATTCGTAAGATAAACGTGATTTTCAATTGAATCCTGAAGCATTTTCGAAAGATGTTCATAAGCTAAACGATATCGAATCGAATCAGTCAATCGATCTAATTCATCGTTTGACAACGACAAATCTCGTTTGATTTCGTACAATGGTTGAATTAATTGAATTGATGGTTCTGGTATCGGTATATAATGAATACCGGTTTTTATTTCAAATAAACGTGATTCTTCAGGATGATTCATTTGACACGATTGCATAATTAAAATACTTGATTTGAAAGAGCAAAACAAAATAACAACACAGTACTTTGTGTTCCATAACCTTTCGACCTATCGCAGTACTAGTGGATCAGTTGTTTTTTTATTGATATGTGATAGATCACACTCATTCAGACATTTGCGATATATATATATAGATAAGTGAATTTAATAGTCCGATTTCAATTCAATCAACAATGATTTTTCACTTTATCTGCATCTTTTTCTTTGTATTCGTTGTTCATGGTCAATATGAACTACCTGATCATAAACCATTGGTAACTGTTCTCTATGCACAACGTAATATATCGATCTATGTCTCAGCTAGTAATCCGAGTCGAGAACCGAAAGAATGGAAATTTTGGTACGATCCATTGATTGTATTCGATGCATCGAAGGATATTTTTCAATATAATGAACAAGTACGATTTAGTTTTTCGATTTCATCAAATGAATTCGAACAAATAGCACGTAAAACAATAATAACAAATATGAATCCCGATGTTGAACAATTCTCGATGTTTTGGATCATTGAACCGTTGCCAATTGATACATTAACAATTTATATTGTCGATTCATTACTTCATCCTATACAAGCTATTGAACCGTGTTCAAAAACTAAACTACACGGTCTATCCAAATTCGAATGTCAATTTCAAACATCATCGATGACAATCGCAAATTCGATGAAAGAGAAAATTCTCTGTGGAAAACATCATTTACAATTCTATTATTATATCAAACCAAAATATGTTCCACCTCGATTAGCAACACGATATAATCTTATGAATTTACGTTCGAAATTTCTAACAAAGAAATATCTTCATCAACGACAAGAAGAACAATTTCTCAAAGAATATTTTCTTGAAATTCAATCGATTGATAATACAACAAAAGAAAGTGATCTACAACGGTTATTTTCATTGGCAATTAATACGACAACACGTTATGAAATCTTGAGGCTCGATCAAGTTTGGTCATTAGATGATCTTGAAATCATTATCAATCGTGATTTATTCTATTTAAATACTAAAAATAAACGCAATGTTTTATTTCATTTGAGAAATACCGATTCACCATGGATATTAAAATCATCTGAACGACAGGTATTTTCTGTTGATGAAATTCAAGAAATGTTTTTCGATCAAGATCTTATCAATGTCGAATGGGAAGCTAAACAAAAACGTTGGAAAATTCGATCGATTATTGTTCATAAACTATTAGACATACTCGAAACTTTACAATTGATTTTAATTGATCAACAATATAGCAATGATAAATTAAATGCAACAAATGATCGACATTTGGATTGTTCAACTTGGTCAACGGACTGTGCATGTCAATCAATTGATCCCGGCATTGTCTTCACATCGAATACACAAGGTGTACGAATATCTGATGTTAAAACAAATCTTACAGGAACAGGTTTTACATTCGAATTTTGGATACGACCTGATGTTTTGCCAAGTCGAAATTCGCCAGTACAAATTGTTAATATTCGTAAAGAATTCTGTATACAGTATCAACCAAAAGGTGAAATCACATTTTCAGTTAATGATACCAAACAGACACATTTGTATACAACAACATTACGAGCAGTTCCCATGAAGAAATGGTCGTTTTTATCAGCTGTTTATTCGGCAACTGACAAACAAATGTTATTGTATTTGAATGGAGATCTAGCATCGAGTGTTCTTCTTTCAGCTGTGCCGAAACAAGGAACTACTGATATTATTATTGCTTATGATTTTATTGGTGCTATACGAGATGTACATCTTTGGTCATGTGTACGAACAGCTGTAGAAATTCGTGTTTTAATGAAAAAAAAGAAACTCATCGGAAATGAAACATGTCTTATTGGTTACTGGCCGATGACTGACGGCGATGGACAGTTTGTTCTCGATTTTTCAACAAGTGGTTCACCTATTCCAGGTACGATGGGCTTTGATAATAATCCCAATTTACTAACTGATCCTATATGGTTAAATGTTGTACCTGAACCATCAGTACCGCCTTCGCCACCTATGTTAACATGGCAGATATTTCGAGCAAATATTACTTTGCCCATGGTAGTTCGTTGGGGCAGTTTTCTTGACTATCCGGTATATGTTTTTCTGTTGAAAATATCTTGATAATACAATTTTTCATATCTAGGTACCAATAGATTATGATGGTGATGGTTTTGCTGATTTTGCTGTCTACCGTTTCAGTATTCTTTCTTGGATTATATCTCCCAGTAATAATCCATTAACATTGATCTATAAACCTATGGGTTTACCTGGTGACATACCAGTTCGTGCCAATTTTGATGGCGATAGATATTTTGATTTTACTGTTTTTCGACCATCAACAAGTCAATGGATTACAGAATTGAGTAGTAATCCAGCATATATCTATACTCATGTTTGGTAACTCGATGAGATTCTATGAAATGGAATTTTCTTTGATACTCTTTCAGGGGTAAACTGGGTGATTTTCCATGTGTAGGTGATTTCGATGGCGATGGAAGGACAGATTATGTTGTCTATCGTCGTGGTGTTTATTATATCAATCCATCATCAGATCCAACTGTTCAATGGACTAAACAATGGTATTGTGATGATGATCATGATCTCAAAAGATTGATTTTGTTTTTTGTGAGTATTTTTTCAGGGGTCGACCTGGTGATATATGCGTGTCGAATTGCGATCTGGATGGAGATGGTGTCACCGATTTTGTTGTTTGGACGCCGGTGACAGCAATTTGGTCGTGGATTCCAAGTACAGCTCCTTGGCTGATCTATCAACGTCAATGGGGCTATCAACATGACATGCCAGTTTGTGCTGATTTCGATGGAGATCGACGATATGATTTTACTGTTTATCGAAATTATACAGGCGATTGGTTTGTTATGTCGAATATAGTATCGTCTGTCATTATTACATATCACTGGGGTCGACCAACGGATTTTCCTGCCGGAGGAGATTATGATGGCAATGGAAAATGTAAGTGTATGAAAGTGTGTTTTTTTTCTTTGTTTAATTCTGATTTTTTGAATAAATAGCTGAATTTGGTCTTTGGCGACCACGAAGAAACAGAACATTTATTTGGGAAATTGTAACAAGTGTTCTACCAGTAGCTATAGTACGTGTACCTTGGGGTATAGCTGGTGATCAAATTGTTAGTACGTAATATACAAATTTTTGCAAAGAAAGTTTCAACTTTAATTTTCTGTGTCACTGATTTTTCTAGTTGGTGATTTCGATGGTGATAAAAAATGTAAGCGAAAATAAAATTATTTTATTTGAACGTCAAACACGACTTTATTCTATTTTCTGTAGCTGATTTTACTGTTTGGCGACCGACCAATGGATTTTGGTATACCATGCTTGCTGGTAGACCATCAATACAAATCATTAAACATTGGGGATTTACACCGAATGATACAGCTCGTATGATCTTGATTGAAATTTGATCTATAAGAGAAAGAAAACTTTGCCATGAATCTTTTTAGTGGCAGCTGATTGGGATGGTGATGGATTTACTGATTATACAATCTATCGACCAACGACTGGCCATTGGTATATAATGTTAGCAAGAAATCCTATTTTACAAATATTTATGCAATGGGGTGTACCGAAATATAACGACATCGGAGTGTAAGTTTTTTCATTTATTTTCTTTGTCATTTTTGGTTTAAATATGATTCTAGACCCGGTGATTTCGATGGTGATGGTAAATATGATTTTGCTGTTTGGCGTCCAACAAATGGAATGTGGTATATCTTACCGTCATCAAATCCTTTAACCGTTGTCATGACTCAATGGGGTATGCAAGGTGATATACCAGTTACAGGTGTTGATTATGATGGTGATGGTAAAACCGATTGTAGTGTTTGGCGACCATCGACTGGTTCTTGGTATATACTCCCGTCAACGAATCCACTCTTTCCATTTTTTGGCCCATTTATTCTTCGACAACCAACAATTCCTTTACCACCGATCGCTCCAGTACCACCGCCACCACCGCCACCAGCAGTTGTCTTGCCATCAGAAGCACTTTTTCCACGAGGAAAACCACCGCCATTACCAGACGGTTCTGTCGTACCTCAATTTCCACTGGCTGGTCCTGTGCTTTCTGGTGGTGGACCAGGTGGTGCTCCTATAGCACCAGTGCCATAAACACACAAGTACACATACGTAAACTATATTTAGTTTTTTTTATTTCCAGTGACCTCTATTTTCTTCGCTAATAAGATTTTAAACGAAATTTTCTTTCTCATTCACGCTGCAAGAAGTAATAAATATCGAATTGTTTGACAGAAAAATACCCAGAAATAGAAAACGAAAAAGAATCGTTCACTGCATGTCTAATCAGTGTGAACATCCGTTTTGTGTACGTCTTATTTCAAATAAATGTTCAAATCATTGTCAATTAGATCTGTGTAGTGAACATTTAATTGAACATGAGAATCTTTTCTTTGTTCAATACGAAAAATGTTTTCAACATTTGAAAACTTCGCTTGAACAATTGAAACAATCAGTCAATGAAACGAAAATTAATCTTAATGCAAACAATCACTTTGAACATAGATCTTATTTAATAAATTCAACAAAATATTTTATTCAAAAAAAACTTCAACTTTTAAATAATGTCAAAATCGATCAAGCTTGTTTATATCAATACGATATTGAACAATTGAAATTATATCGAACAATTATTGAAGAATATCAAACACAAGATATTGAAATGTTTTCACCTTCAATTTCATCCTCTTCATCATCATTGACATCGATAAGTTCTGATGATAGCAACGATGAAGATTATCATGAACGTTCGAATGTCCCGCATAAAAGCCAATATAAATTCACGAACTACTACGGGCAATGTCCATTGACACAGTTGGGTGTCTATGGTCTCAATGAAAACCATAACATCGAATTATGTTCAATCGATGATAATAATCAACCGAATCTGCATCTAATAACTCATCTTCATAATCATCATCATATAAAATGGTCATTAGCACTACAATTAATCGATGCTATAAAGAAAAAATCTAATCCACGAACAACATTGATCTTTGCTAAAGATATGGAAATCATCGATAAACGTTTCTATGTTATTCGTTGTCCATTAGTTGGTTTCAATGTTTCACGTTGTCAAATGAAATTCTATAAAAAATCATTAGAACAACATCTCTTAACAAATCATCGAAATTTGCCATTCGAAATTCGACAGAAAATTGTTGAACTTGTTCAAACTAAAGGTTACATCACCTTCGAAGATTTCGATAACGATGAATTAAATTAGAAAAAAAATGAAAAAAATTCTTTTTGTTGTTGATTTTATTCATTACAAGAAATTTGTTTTCGTTGATTTTAGATGTCATGTCAACATCCGAACTGTTGGAAAGCGATTCATTCGATTTGTACAACACATTGTCAATGGTCGCTGTGTTTCGATCATTTCACTGAACATAAATATTCGTTATTGAATGAATTTGAAATAACTTTAAATGAATTAATTCAATCAGCAAATGAGTTCGGTTGTGATATCAATCGAGAACATCTCGAACAAGAAACAAAACAAATCGAAAATTTCGAAGATGAATTTCGAAAAATTTCGAAAGAATTTTCTCAAATTCAAAATAACAAACATCTTCTTCGAACGAATCATTTTCAAACAATTGAAAATCTCTCTGGTAAAATTCAACAAACAACATTTCCTGTGCCTTCTTCTCCTCCTTCTCTTTCTTCGTTACCATTAACAGAAAATCAATATTTCTCGTTCAAACAACAATGCCCATTGAAAACCTTCAATACATTCGGTTTACTTCCGTCGCATCAAATTCGTCTCTGTACATCATATCGAGAAATACAAAATCTCCTTCAACATTTTCGTACTTATCATCGTATCAATGAATTCTATTCGAAACAATTACTTGAAGCTATCAGTTCGAATTTAGATCCGAAACAAACAATCGTCTTTCCACCCAATGAAAATATTACCATTTCATATGAAAAATTTCCTTGTCCATTATATAATTCACATCAATGTTTAACTAAAGTTACTCAACGATTTCTTCCCATTCATTTGAAAATTGTTCATCGTCTCCGTTCAAATCAAATCAAAGACATTTTGCAAAACGCTTAGTTTTTGTTTGTTTGTTTTGTTTTCAGATTAATTGAAAATGTCATGTGAACAAACTCATTGTTCATCGCATAGTTTCTCAGTTTGCAAAAATCATTGTATGAAACAACTTTGTCTAGAACATTTAATTGAACATGAAGATTTCTTTTTGAATCAATATGAAAATCTACTTAATCAACTAGAAAAATCGAATAATAATCTCGTCAATGAAATCAACAAGATCAATGTCAAGGTAGTTGATTGTTCTTTTTTTTCTGTTCGAGACTTTACCATCGATTAGGTTGCTCAACGTCGACATCATGAACTCAATCGCCTTCAAACTTCTCATTCACTCGAAGAATCTCAAGTCGAACATCAATATACATTTCTTACTAAAGCACAGCAATTATTCGACACAAAAAATGAACAATTGAAAAAATCATTTCAAGAAAACAAATGTTTTATTAATCAACATGATTTCGAACAGATTAAATCCTACCAAGAACAATTGAAACAATTACTCGATAGATAAATAATTACTTTAGTTGCTTTTTGTTGTTGAAATAAAATGGGATTTGTGAACTAATGACATCTATCATGTTTGATATCGATTCGTTGTGACATGGAAATAACCTTCTAATGATGATCAATTGACGTCAGCATATATCGTTGTCTACACAGAATAAAAAAAAAGAAAATAAGAAAAAACCTACGAAATAAACGAGAAACGAATTTAGTGATTCGGAAAATAGAACAATGAAACTCTTGGGTTTATTCGTGTTACACAAACAAGGAGAGAAGACAGTAAAAATTCTTCAGGAAGAATTCAATTTGGAGAGTTTTGGTTATTTTGAACGACGAGGGTGAATCATCAACAAAAAAAGAAATTCGTTTTGTTTTTTTATAAATAAATTTGTTTTTATTTTGTTAGCGTTCAACCATTGTTGGTATTTTCAGCTCGAACAGTTACAGAACGAACGGCGTTAGGCATGAGACAAACAGTCGAAGCTGATCAAAATGTTAATGGTAAAGTTCAATTGAATTCGAAAGTCAAACAATTCGATTGTTTTTAGCTATGGTACATGTTTATGTTCGAGCAGATGGTTTAGCTTCTGTTCTTGTTTCCGATGCTGAATATCCACAACGAGTTGCACACACACTTTTGAGTAAAGTATGTGTTTCTTTTTGTTATTGTTCGATGATTTTGAATAATAAATACTTCAATGAATTTAGGTTATGGATGATTTTACGAATTCTTATCCGCCAGCAACATGGTCAGGAATGGGTGAACAGTATGTGTTGATCTTTGATGTTCATGAAATAGAATGACGAATATTTTAGGACGGGAAAAATGGCCTCGTTGAGAGAGACATTAAACAAATATCAGGTATCTATCGAAATCATACGATTCGAACTGTAAAATGAAACATATTCGATTTAGAATCCTCAAGAAGCTGATGCATTAATGCGTCTTCAAAAAGATCTTGATGATACCAAAGACATTCTCGTAAATATTGATGAATAATGTTTTTATTGATTGATTATTGAATTCTGTTTAGAAAAGTACCTTGGTTAATGTACTCGAAAGAGGCGAAAAGATCGATGATTTAGTTGCACGTTCGAATGATTTAAGTTTCGAAGCTAAAGCATTCTACAAAACTGTACGTCAACATTCGTTTAATTCGTTCATTCGAATCGATTTCTTCTATTTTAGGCACGAAAAACCAATCGATGTTGTACTTATTTCTAACTCTACACATATACATATATTTCCAACAACATAATCTTCAAATTATTGTAATTTCAGCATGTTTTCTTTTCTTTTGTATAAAAAAAAACCAAACAAATTATTTCCAGGTGATGCGACAAACACAACCAAACACCTCTCTATCTTTCTTTCTTTTCTTTTTCTTTGTTCGTTTGAATGTATTTATTCTTTATTGTAAAACAAAGACAATCCGGATGAGAATAAGATCGAATAAAATAAAATAAAAATATCGTGATGATGGATTGTCGAAAACGATTCACTCTCTTTAACTTCAGATTTGACAAGATCATGTCGAAATCACCATTCTATTCCATTCTATTACCAACATATAATGAAAGAACGAATCTACCAATTGTTGTTGCTTTAATCGAAGAATATCTCGATCAAATTCCACATGAAATTATTATTATCGATGATAATTCACCCGATGGCACATCTGAAGTTGCTAATGAATTATTGAGACAATTTGGCCCAGAAAAAATCGTTCTCAAACCACGTTCGGGTAAGTTAGGTCTTGGCTCAGCATATATTCACGGTTCGAAATATGCACGAGGAGATTTCATATTTATCATGGATGTCGATCTTTCTCATCATCCAAAATATTTGCCTTCATTTATTCAAAAACAACGTGAAGGTAATTATGATATCGTTACCGGTAGTCGATATATGTCCGGTGGTGGTGTTGCCGGTTGGAATTTCAAACGAAAGGTGATTTCATGTGGTGCTAATTATCTAACGCAATTGTGTCTTCGACCACCGATAAGTGATGTGACAGGCTCGTTTCGTCTATATCGAAAATCTGTTTTGGATCAATTAATAAGTCAATGTCAATCGAAAGGTTATGTTTTTCAAATGGAAATGATCGTGCGTGCTGTCAAAGCAAACTATCGTATTGCTCAAGTACCGATTATATTCGTTGATCGTATCTATGGTGAATCGAAATTAGGTGGTCAAGAAATCGTTTTATTCGCTAAAGGACTTCTTCAGTTAACATTTCTTGATTAGAAAATTTTATCTGTTATCAGTTGTTTTCTTTTTCTTTTCGAAATATATCATGATTATTGGAGAATACGCATATGGAATAAAACTGTGATGAGTCATTTAAAAAATGAGTCACAAACAGAAATGACATCATTCTTATGAAATAAATAGTTAACTTATTCTTGTTGTGATTTATTGTTTTTACAGATCCAGATTCAATTATGTCTCGTCACGTAGCTGGAAATGCTCGTTCAGGAAAACTCGCACAATTATCGAAATCTTTATCTTGGTTACTTCGCCATGCTGTTTTGAAAGAAGGTCTACAATTTCAAGCAGATGGCTATGTTTTTGTTGACGATATTCTTCAACATCCAACATTTCGTCATTATACAATCGATGACTTTCAACAATGTGTTGATACCAATGAAAAGAAACGTTTTGGAATGAAAATAGATGATGAAACAGGCAAATATCTCATACGAGCACATCAAGGACATTCAATAGAAGAGGCACAAATTGAAATGAGAGAAATAACTGATGCAAAAGAATTTCCTACTGTTGTACATGGAACTTACAACAAATTTTGGCCATCAATTAAAGCACAAGTAGATTGAGATTAAACTCGATATTTTAGTTTATTCATCGGTCTTTTATCAACAATCGTTTAGGGCTTATCAAAAATGGATCGAACACACATTCATTTTGCTCCTGGTTTACCCAAAGAATCCGGTGTTATTAGTGGTAGATTTTAGTTTCAAATTATTTTTCTTTATTTAACAAAAAAAACTGTATTCTAATTTGAAAGGAATGCGCGGAAGTGCTCAAGTCTATATTTATCTTGATTTAGAAAAAGCACTACAAGGTTAATTATAAACAAAATTCTCATTCATTTCGAACTCATTGTTCTATTTAGATGGTTTCAAATTTTATATCTCGACAAATAATGTTATTCTAACTGTTGGAGATCAAAATGGTTTTATTCCTCCGCAATATTTTCGTTCGGTCGAAGATAGACAAGGAAAACAGTTGTTATAACATCGAGAGAATACTGCTAAGATTTATTTTTCGATCAGTTTGAAATATATTTGTTAATATAAAAAAGAGATAAAGGAAAAGAAACGAATGCTAGTGTTGAATTTCATCTCCATATAGTGCAGCTTGATGTTGTTGTAAAATCTCTTCGAGTTCTCGAGGCGATGGATATTTCTTGTGCTAAACGAGAAAAGAAACAAATGAAAGTATTGAAATTCGTTATCTAACCATATTTCGAAGTTGTGTAACAAGACAAATTAATTCTTCAGCTTGTTGACTTTTCAATGTAAAATCATCATCTACTTTATCCGTATTATTAACTAAATAGAATTCGATTTTATCTGTATGAAAATTTTCTGCAATAAAATCTTTTTTCTTCTGTTCAGACAACGCTTCAATGTGACTTGGAATATGAATATTTGTGTATCGAACGAATCTCATTTCGATGAGAATCATTCGTTTAGCCGTAACATTTTGTTTTGTAGTGGTATCAATTCGAGGTTGTTTAGGTGGCGGACGTCGACAACATTTACATGGACAACATTCGAAACGACAACATGTTTCAACGCAACATTCTTTGACTCGACCGCAACAGCTAAGTTTTGCCTTAGGTGTTGGTGGTCTTTCTCGTTTAGTTTCGATTGTTTCGAATTCTTTTTTAACATCGGTTGAGTAACTTATCGATATAATATCTTCGATTGGTATGCAACGAACTTTTTCATCGGTTTCTTGTTTTCTTACATTACTTGATGTTGCCGAACCTAATATAACATTTGGTGTAGTCGTAGTTGTACTTGCTGTTGTATTACCATGAATTTGTTTTTGACCACGATTATACGTATGCAACGATATAATTGGTGTTGAATACGCATTTTCACCGGTTTTAACACCTTAACATTCAATTAAATTAAGTAAAAACAAAACTAAAACATGACATTTACCAGCAAATAATCGAATGTAACCATATGGTTTATTCTTTTTCTCAATTTCAGGTATTACAGGCTGTGTTGTTACCGAAGCATTAACAAGCGGCACTACTGGTGCTACTTTTGGTTTGCTACAACAGAACATTCTATTCATTTTCGATTGTTAAATGACGACTGTCAGTTTTCGGCGAATTTCGTTTTTGAGACACTCAAGTATTTTATTTTCAACATAAATAGTAAAGAACAAAGTTAAACAAAAATAAGTGTGAAGTGTTAAAGAAATTCCCAAGGCGGAAAAAAATCGTAGGCAGCAAATACAACGAAATTGTCCAATTCAAATGTGTAGAAGATGATGGTAGAGAACGAATATTTCCACAGGCTGCGTTTATTTTTCTAAAGTAACATAGTGTCATATATATTTTTTTCATTGAAAGCAAAATAGAAATGAATCAAGTGTTTACCCAAATGCCAACGAACATTGAGAAAATGTCAAACACATTTCTTGATTGCATGTGTTTTGATTACATTCGTCTAGTGAATTCAAATGTATCGATGAATAAAATGTCGGTATACAATCGAGATTATCGTCTAAACAGCATTGACAAATACATTCGTTTTGATTTGATTGCTGAAAAACTATTGAAACTATTAAGATAAGCAATGTTAATCGCATGTCTACGCGCGTTTGAATGATTTGTCAATTAGAATATCTTATTAACAAAAAGATTTGAATTAATTTCTGTCGTAAAACATTTTCATCATCGTTCTCATTTACTTTCATTTGCAAGACACTGTCGACAATTCAATTAATGTCAAGATTTATTGAGAAAATCCAGAGTCTGTTAAAGACATTTGTTATGTTTTCGTTACTATTCTTTGAGTTTCCTTCTTTTCCTTTCTCGTTCTTAGTTATTTAAGTATTATCACACTCATTTTTTTTCGAATAAATTCAATAAATGCCAATGAAAATCATTTTTCAATATTTATATCTATAGATTTATAATCATTATTTTTATCTTAATGATGCTCGACAGGAAAAAAAAGGAAAGAACGAACGAAATACTTGCATTTATGTTTAGTAATTTCTCTTAATATCTCGTTATTCGCATCATCAGACTGTAAAAACAAGAGTTTTGTCGTTTATTGTTATTTTTTTGTTATGCCGTTATTAATAGATTCGAGCCAAACAAAAGATAAACTAGTTTTTACAGTCGAAGTATATCTATCTATCTATCTATCGTTGAGTTTGATGTTGACAGCATTGTATTTATTTTACTCGCCACATGAGAGTATTATACGCTAGAATAAACGACGAAATACATGATGTAGATTGACGTACTAACAAGTTGTTAAACGTGTGTTTGTCTACTTAAATAGACGAAATAGATTGGACGTACAATTATATTGATTATTCGCTGTATTTTCTTGATTTAACAATTATTCAGACATCCTATTGCCATCGTGTAAGTGAATCTATACTGATATTTTGTGTAAATATTTTCATTCATGTCTTGCATACTAAATAAAGGTTTTTTTTCTTCGCTTGATATTAACTATTAGATTAATTGATTTGAGAATAATATATTTATTTTTGTTTCTTTTCTCGTTCTCGCTTATCGTTGTTTCGTTAATATAACCATAAAAACAAAACTTACGTAGAAATCAATAGTGATCAAACAGGCACAAAAGAATATATATATGTAAATATAGACAGGAAATACAACGACATTATTTACATCCACCTGATTGATTTCCGGATGATTAACCGACAGACAGTCAGTCAATGTTCAACTAAACATTTATCGAATCGATTTCGATTTCTCTTGAGAATAACTTTGAATAATAATTTCACTTAATTTCTTTGTCTTCTTCTTTTGTTGCTACATCTTATATAATAGAAATCCATGTTAAAGATCAAAAACGTCCTTCATACACATTATCGTTATTTACAGATAAATTACAAGTGTAGCCGGTTTTTTTTCCTTCATATTTTTTTTTCTTTTTTGTAGGACGTAAATATAATACAGCGACTTTTTTCTGTTCTGTTCAGAAATATAAGCACGATACAGTCATAATTCGTTCGTCGCCTATATACGTGAGTATGCATATAAATATACATACGTTCGCAAAAAAAGCGAAAAAAAAATTAGTACGATTTTGATAAACAGTAATGCGTATCTTCGTCGATCTGTGACATTAAAAGAAAGGTCGATTGAGGCAGGTGAACACGATGAAAATGGTTTGTTTTTTTGATCAAATAATTTTTTTTTAAAACGAGCCGAAAGCAGAAGTAAAAATAGAGTAAAAACAGGAGAGTAAGAAGAGGAAGCAGAAGAAGAAAAATGAGAGAGTAAAATGCAGAAGAGTTAGCTTCTTTGTAAGACATGGGCTCAAACTCGCTGCATCCATAACAGCGCGGCAATGAAGAACAAGAAGAAAAAGAGACAGAACACATACATACAAAACGCATAAAAAATTACATATATTTTTCTTTCTTTTTACCGCTTTCTTCACCCGGTCTGTCTCTCTCTCTCTCCCTGTTTCTTTGTGTCATTTAGTCACATTCTCGACGAATATACCTTGTTGAATGTGTATACGTGTGTCTTCACTCATGTTGAAATCTTTTATTCATATATTTTTAAAAAAATGTATATTTCGATTTAATTTTTAAGAAGATTAATATTAGTTTTGTCAGTTTGACGCATTTTTTTCCTTTTCTTGCTCGCGTTTTTTCATCTAAATATTAACCTACGTTCATACACATGTTCTATTCATCTTCAACCAATGTCGTTGACAGATAGATTTAGAAATTTATTTGCTTTTTACTTTTTTCATATTAAAAAGACAATAATTGTGTATTTGAACAATATTTCTTCAATATAAAATATTCTGTCTTTTTTCGCTTCTATCGTTCTGCATGTGTGTTTTAGACTCGAACATAATGAGGATAAAATGACACGTCACAATCATTCGAAATCATTATATTCAACAACATCACATTCAACGATAAATTCACACGATGAAAATCTTCCTAATCTACCTGATCTTTCCGGGTTACGCGACGAAGAAAAGCACCATATACTAAATGTTCTTTTGCGTGATGAAACTCTACGTAATAAACATTTAGCACGTTTTATGCAATTAAGACGAGAAGTTACTGAACTTGAAGAAAAATCTCAAACGACCTCAACATCGATCTGTGCGAGATGTCATGCGCCATTTGGTTTTATATTTAATACAGGTGATCCTTGTCCAAAATGTGGTGCCAAAGTTTGCAAACAATGTCGATTGATGTATGATGTTCATGACAACGGTTGGTTATGTCAATTATGTTGTAAACAAATGTAAGTGTTTGTGAAAATTTGACAGACAAAAAAAATTAAAATTCCGACGCCGGGAATCGAACCCGGGCCTCCTGCGTGAAAGGCAGAAATCCTAACCACTAGACCACGTCGGATACATTAGTAGATTTAATTCAACGATTTTTCAATCTATTTTCTAGGCAATTACTGAGCTATTCAGGCGAGTGGATTTATACACAACGAAGTAATCTACGAAAAGATTCAGTAACAGCATCGGAAGTTATCAGAAAATCTCTCTCACCACAAGTTTCGAATCGAAGTATGAGAGAAATTTCTATTTATTTACTTTTCCATAAATCAAATCGTTTTATATAGATTCAGACGCAGTTGTATCAAGTTCGGATACTGAAACCGAAGATTTCAATGATCGATATTCGAAAAATAAATCGAAACAAAAACATACCAATCATCTCATTGTACAAAATTCTGTTGATGAAGATAAATTAAAATCTATCAAACAAAATAATTTACAAAAACGTCCCTCACAAACGATTCCACCTCGACCTAATTATCATGAATTTCAATATTCATCAAATAATATTCCACATGCTGGCTCATCCGATGATGTCGATTCTGTATTCGATCAATCGACAACTTATACTGCTCGGACGTCATCGTCAAGTATGCAAATGGCAATGAGTGAAAAACATTCTGAAACACAACGACCTGTACCGCAAAGCATTGAATCATTAACGACTCTACCGAATCAAATCGATCGTTATGATAATAATAGGAAACAAACTAACCAAGAAGTCGATTGTGCATCTGTAACATCATCAGAATGGGGTGCTGAATCGGAAAAAAGTGAAACAACATTACAACGACATAATGCTTCAATTAAAAGTTTGTTTTGTTTTTACATAAACAACTTGAAAGAGACACTGATTGGATGATGTTGTTTTCTTCATTGTAGAAAAATTTTCGTCGGTAAAGAAATTAACTAGTTCAATTCATAGTTTACGTGATAATCTTCATCGTTCTACGAAATCTGATCTATCGAATTCAAGAACATCATTAAATTCCGAACAGAAATCAGCAAAACATTCATTGGAAACAAGTTTTCCGAAGAAGACTGATCAATACAATGATACAAGTATGTATCCGACGTGGTCTAGTGGTTAGGATTTCTGCCTTTCACGCAGGAGGCCCGGGTTCGATTCCCGGCGTCGGAATTCCCTTTTTTGTCCTTCGTTTTCCTCAAAGACAAATTTCAACTTTTTGATCGCAATCAACCTATCTCGAATATTTATCTATTAATTTAACTATTGTCGTCATTGATGTCGATAAATCAAAAAACAAATCAGACATAATTGTCCAGATAAAAAATCTCTTCACATCGCCGGATATTGACACTATAATATAGAAATACGAACGAGAAAGAGAGAAAGAGGGTGAGTAAGTGAGAAAAAAATTACTTTTTTTTTCGTTATGACGACATTCGTATTGATGCAAAGAGGAAGAAAAACTTATAAAAAAAATATTTCGATGCATGCATTTTTCTCGTTGTTGTTTGACGTATTGGTCACACTCGAACGATCATTGTCATTCGAAATAAAAACATAAAAATAGCTCGTGTATCATCGTTGTAAATCGAGATTTAAATTTGACTCTTAATTTCAAAGTGGAACATTGGATTTGTTCTGCTAAATTTCGAGAACAATTATGAATGAATATCAACAAACAACAATGAATTCATCTGCTGACGTCTGTACCGCTCAAATACCTCAACATTGGCACGCCAATAATTTATCGGAGCAAACGTCATCCGATGAAATCTTATCAAATCAAACTGATAAGAATAGTAATAAAACTTCAAACGCAACAACAATAAATACAATTGACGAATCGGAACAATCATCGAATCACATGATGAAAAAACGTGTTACACCTGTACCAGCGTCATATTTACGTCGACGACCTAATCTACAATCGAATGCATCCGATTCGAATACATCTCAACATGTTAAACGAACAAATTCATTGCCAACTTCGAAAAAATCAACGATACCTTCGCCAATATTTATTGCTCCTAAAAAATCTTCTCCTCAACCTCATTCATTCTCTGCGCTCGCATGCGATGATGCGTCTTATCATAAACGTAGGGCTGTCCTTGAACGACAAACACCTGTGCATGACGATGTCAATACAATGGCCATGAATAATCCGAGTCGATCACCACAACCGAAATTCTTTATTCAATCATCGAGTAGCGAACACGATGAGAATTCAAGTGACGAAAGTGATCACGAAAGTTTATTAATACGCAAAAAACAAACGCCAGTAACATTAACACAAATCAATTCCAATCACAGCCCATTAGCGATCTTTATCACTGATCCATCGGGTAATTCATTTACATACGATCCGGATCATTTTGCTCAGTGTAAAAATGATCACAACGAACAAACGGTCGATCATGACTCAGAACATACTGACACGAATACTCTTGGGCCACATACGACAATTAATTCGTCTTCAACCTCTGATATTGAAATTATTCTGCCAGCATCACCTGTTAAACATGATAAACATATTCTACACAGTATTGGCGAAGAAGAAGAAGAATATGAGAAAAATAATGACGAAGAAGAAAATAATTCAACGACTATGAAAAAAAATGCTAACGAACCTTTAGATCGACGATGGAGTGATGAACTAGTTAAACAAAATCAAGATGAAGGTTCATCATTACCACCATCGGTCTCATTAAACCAAATACCACCTACTGTACATACTCCTACAAAACTATCGAAAACTAAATATATCCTAATGAAGTTACATCTGACATCATCGAGTAAAGATGATGATACTAATGTTTCACCACCGAAAAAACGTACTGTACGTCGAGCAGGCGATAAGACGCGCTATCAAACGCAATAATATATCTTCTATTTTTTTTCTGTCTCTCTCTCTTTTGTCTTTTCTAGCCGTTTAAATGAATATTTTTTTGTAAAATTTTCTCTTTCTTTTAGATTCACGTTCAAATTCGTCAATAAATAATTCTACTAATCGCCTTCATGACTCTTCAAATACTCTCACATCTGAAGATCCAAACCAACGAACACGATCAATTCCCAATACTATTCAATCGACAAAGAATGTGAGAACAAAACCGGAAATCTACGGTAGTGTTGGACAATTGGCTGTTGTCCACAGTGACGATAATGATGATGACGATGAAGATGATATTGATAAAACATTCGAACGAGTTAAATCAGTAAGTAATTCAAATTGTGAACTATCGATTTCTGTAAAAATATTCGGTACAATTATGAGAATATTCTACACGTATATAGACCTTACCAAATCGTGCTCAATCTTATAGAGATATTCGTGTAAGTGAGAAAATCATTTAACAATATTTACAACTACTAAAAATGCTTCGTTTACTAAAACATCTTGATCTTCTTCGTATTTATTTTAATGAGAAATAGAAAACTCTTATTTTCGATTGTTTTTAGGGTTCACAAATGAGTATCAATAGTATACTCAGTGAAAGCAAAGCTCGCTATGGTTTAGATATATCTGGAACCATTGAATTAAAACTTGTCTATTCTAAAAATACAGGTGCATTAGATATTCTCATTAGTAAATGTACGAATTTAGCTTCTGCTAAAAGACATCAAACATCCGATCCGTAAGAAATTTTCTTGTTGTTTTCTTATTCGATATTTATTCACAAAAATTAAGTTATGTCAAAATTTATCTTCTACCTGATCAGTCAAAAAATAGCAAACGAAAAACAACAACGAAAAAGGGTACTGTTAATCCTGAGTTCGATGAAAAATTTCGCGTAAGATCTTTTGTTCGAAATTGATCTATGTTTAAAGGAGATCTATGTAATTAGTATCATATAACAAAGCAAGAATTTGAAACCCGTGTTCTATGGATATCAGTATGGAGTCAAGCGGCACTAGGACACAATGATTTTCTTGGAGAAATTCATATTCCGTTGGTAACATGCACATTGGATCAAGTTGAAGAATATCAATTGTTAGCAAAGAAAAATAAAAATGATGTAAGTCTCTCAAATATGTGAATAGATTGATAATTATAAATATTTAATATTAGTTATTGCCAAATGGACAATTATCAATGGAAACTGGAGAAATTCAATTTGAATTAACATTTATTGAAAATTCAAAAAATAAAGAGATCGGAATATTACAAGTTCATCATATTGAAGGCAAAGCAATTTACTATGGAAAAGCAACTGTCGATGCTATTTGCAAGGGGTATGTAAATAAATCGTGACGAGTTTGTTTTTATTGTTCAATATTTAGCACGTTAATGCCCGATAATGTCAAACGTAAACTACCAAATGTACGTAAAGGTCCGTCACCTAAATGGGAACTTCCATTACGATGGGAAGGTGTTCGACGTGATAATTTAAAAAATACATCTATTGAAATAAGTATCTGGTGTCAAGAACGATTCAAGAAGACAATGTTAGGTTTTGTGCGTCTTAATCTCGCTCAAGGACATTTTGATAACAAGCCAGTTAAATGGTCAGATGCAACTAATGCAGAAAAATCAGCATGGGAAACATTCTTGAAAAAACCATCTGAAACACACCAGATTCGACTTCCTTTACGACCGGGTTCATTTGAAAAATAGATTATACAAAAATTAAATGTTGGCAACCGGTGCTTTATTGTTACGATTATTATTAAACGATACATAGAAAAAGCAACAACAACAAAAATAAACGATCATCAATTCTTTTTTTTTTATAAATGTGTAAACATATTTCTCATGCAAGAAGGTGCTCTCATTTGAATATATAAAAAAAAAACATTTTTTTTTCGTCTTTTGTTGAATTAAAAATGTCCGGAGGTTGTACTCGTTATTCCAGTGACTGTTGTTGCAGTTATTTCAAATGTATCGAATGTTGTATTTTGATAAGTACCATTTAATTTGAATTGAGCTTCGAAAACATACGCACTTGAACTGGCTGGAATTGTTTGTCCACTGACTATTATCCATGTGTAAATGATTTGTGTTGAATTTTCGATATAACTTTGATTCATTGATCCAGCTGGAAATGTCGAATACATATTATTATAAGTAGCTTGATACGTTTTTTGAACAATGACAATGGCAGTAAAATTTGTTAAAGAAAGACTACAAGTAAGTGTTACTTGTTCGTAGCCATACCATTGATTACTCGACGATGTGACGGCACCACTAGCCGTAAAACCAGAAGGTGACTAAAAAGAAATAAAAACAACGCGTGAAGTTTATATTCATTGTAAACTTACGATCGATGTTGAAGCTGTCGATCCACTTTGAGTAGTAGTTACAGAGTTTGCTTGCTAAATTAAGCAAACAAAATCATTAGCTTCGATCATAAAATAGTATATCGTACCGAAACAGTTCCACTTCCAGTATTTGCAACAGTCGATGAAGCGGTTGTACTGGTATTTCCACTACCAGCTATAGAGGTAGATATTGTTGTATCCGATGTTGATTGTGTTAAACTAATGAGTAGCGCAGGTAGAATTCCGGCTAAAATAATTCCAGAAGTAATGCATAAACAGACACCAAAACCAAGAAACCATTTTATCCATCGAGGTGTGCCACTGCTCTGCATTCCTTCGATTGGTGAGACTTGTTTCTTGATCATATACGTTGTTCTCTATAGTTAACTATCGATTGAAAGACAAAATTCAAAAAAATAACTAACTTTTTGCTTATAATGAGGTCGAGCTTGAATTTCAGTTACAAATGTATTTTGTGCAGACATTTTGATGAAAGTTCAAATGAGTAAGTGAACTCACCGCAAAATACTGATCATTTTATACACGTATGTTGTTCCCATCGTTGTGATTCAAAACAAAGCAAAAAGAAAAATAGAAACCTTGAAGTTCGTACAAATAATCGATTCGTCTGTATGTTATTATCATTAGAAAAACGAATATTCTTTTTTAGGGAACAAAATCTGTAGATTCTAAAAGCGAAACCATTCAAATTACCAATTAATCTGTACATTCACGAAGTAAAAGTACAAACTTTTGTCATCGATTACTGCTCTCCAAGTACCTTTTCGTTCTATTGGAGGACACGAAAAGATAAGACGATTTCTTTTCTTTTTTAATATTATACTAAGATAATATTCATTTCATGGCTACAGCAACGGGCAAAAATCAGTGTGCAATTTGTCAGAAAGAAAAACGCACAGTTCTTTGTGATGGTTGCTTGAAAACGTTTTGTTACAGTCATTTAAACGATCATCGTCAAGAATTGAGTAAAGAATTTGATGAGGTTCAAGTCATTCGTGATATATTTCGGCAAACGTTGGCTGAACAAATATCGGATCCACGAAAACATCATCTCATAGTCGAAATTAATCAATGGGAACAAGAATCAATTAAGAAAATACAGAATGCAGCTGAAGATGCTCGTCAACAACTACTTCAACACGTTACGAGTCACGCCACTAACATAGAAAAACGATTGACTAAATTAACTGAGCAATTACGTCAAAGTCGAGAAGAAAATGACTTCGTTGAAACTGATATTAATCAGTGGAAAGAACAATTACAACAACTAAACGAAGAATTGACAAAACCTTCAACTGTTACCCTTCAACAAGATACTATACCACTCGTGTATAAACTTTCAATATACACAGCAAGTAAGATGCAGATTAAATTTTGTGTATGACTATATTTGATGGCTATTTTAGATCCAGTAATATTGCCAAACATTAGTGTAAACGCAACATGGGAACAAAATGGCATAACAGTAGCAGGAGGAAACGGTGTTGGTAATGGTTTGAACCAACTTAGTAGTCCAGAAGATGTTTACGTATATGATGATAAAACTATATATGTAGCTGATTATGGAAATCATCGAATTGTCGAATGGATTCTTGGTGCAAATACTGGTAAAGTTGTTGCTGGAGGAAATGGTGCTGGAGTTCGTACTGATCAATTAAACGGGCCAACACATGTAATAGTTGATAAGAATAAAGACTGTTTGATTATATGTGATCAGGGAAATCAACGGATTGTACGATGGCCTCGTCAAAATGGCACGGTTGGACAAATAATTGTTTCAAACATTTATGGTTGGGGTGTTGCTCTAGATAGTGAAGGAAATCTCTATTTTGCTGATTACTACAAACATGAAGTAAGATGCTGGCAAGAAAAAACCATGTCTGAAATGGTAATTGCCGGTGGAAATGGAGCAGGCGGACGTCTTGATCAATTCATTACTCCGTCATATATTTTTGTTGATCACAACAACACTTTGTATGTATCAGATTACGGTAATAATCGTGTTATGAAATGGATGAAAGGTGCCAAGGAGGGAATAGTTGTTGCTGGTGGTCAAGACTCTGGAAATAATCTAACACAATTATCAAATCCTTACGGATTTGTCGTTGATCAAGCCGAAACTGTCTATGTAGCAGATCGTGGCAACAATCGAGTCATTCGTTGGCCTGTAGGAGCTAAACAAGGTAGTATTGTCGCTGGTGGAAATGGTCAAGGATCAGAAAAGAGTCAATTTAATGGACTTATAAATTTAGCAATGGATCAACATGGTCATCTCTTTGTTGCCGATATGTATAATAATCGTATACAAAAATTCAATATCAATTCTGTGTCTGATTTAAAATGAACTAGAAAATATTTTCTGCTAATTAACAATCGTGTAAATGTATTTTTTATTTCAAAAATATTTGAATTGATGTTTTGGAACAATTTTTTCATAGTTTTTATGAGTCTTTTTTGATACAATAGCTGATGAATTATCAGGAGGACATTCTGATGTTAATGATTCACGTAACTGATCTATTTCCAGTTGTGTCAGTGACCAATGATTGAACTGTTTTAATGCAGTATCGTTTACCAATGTAAGCACACGCTTATGAATTTGTTTGATCATAGAATCAGGAGAATAATCTAACTTGTCTAATAGTGTCATATAACTCAACGTTTGTTCTTGCAACCTTTCATACTGTTGATGATCATATAGTTCAACTAACCAAATATTATCTTGAGTTTCACTATTTCGACTTGGTTCATATGACTTCAAGCGTTTTTGTAGTTCTTTAAGTTTTCGTTCACATATCGGCTTTAAAATAGATAATTCCGTCAATATTGATTCTCGTATTTTCTGTTGAGTCCGTTGGCTATCAATTAAACTCTGTAGTGCATGTGGTAAAACTGTATATTCAGTAATCTGAAG
>Ga0209915_1001285_pt1 | contig 37927 bp, 31 predicted proteins | sample ThiBiot_750_plan_FD_183952 | JGI IMG/M metagenome (GOLD analysis project Ga0209915, IMG submission 183952) | Wastewater bioreactor microbial communities from Cape Town, South Africa - Thiocy_cont_750_plan (SPAdes) | ecosystem: Engineered > Bioreactor > Thiocyanate-remediating > Anaerobic-Aerobic... | reverse complement strand
ATCTATGATAAATTGAGATTTTTATTTATGAAACTTCAAAAGCAATTACCGGAGAAGGAACTACTTTTGATAGTTTTGGAGTGTTGCTAAAATTAGTTATTGTGTTCGATAATTTGGTGTAGGTACCACTAATTGATTTATTCTCAGATTTATCGTTATCCTGCAATAAATAAATATTAAAGAAAAATAATTAAAATAGTTAGTCTTAACTTACCCAGCGTGAATGATGATGACGAACGGAATTGTTTCTTTTGACTGATCGAATGCTGACATGTATGATAGAATTAGATTGTCTACTTGTTTTTGATGACGTGATAATTTAATCATTGATAACTTCGTGATATGAAATAAATCTGAATTTAATGAAGAACATTGTTCGATTATCTTTCTTTCTTTCTTTACGAAATGAAAATTTCATTTTTTCTCTATTAAATAAAGCGTAGATCTATGGTTTCTGCATCGATTTATGAAAAGTAGGTCAAATCTATGAAAAAAAATGAGTAATTCTTACATTCTATTTGTTGAAAAGAGAGAAGATTGAATTATTATAAGAACAGAACTGTCTAGCCATTTTATATGTTGAATAACATCAAGTAAAATCCCGAAACTTGAAACATTTTAAAATAATCTTTATGTATGTGAATTCCTATTTTTTTTAGAAAAAAGTCAGTCAACACGATATAATACAGATTGTTTATTTTTTATCGATTCTTTCCTCTATGTTGAAAAAAAAGCATACACGTTGAACAGTTTATGAGAATTGACAAATTAATAACGTAAAAATTTCTGAATTCGATGATTGTTTGTGTCTGCCACATACATATTAAGTTGACTATCAAGTTTCACAGACCAAGGCCAATTAAGTGTAGTAGCATTAGTATCATTTACACCAGTCACACCAGCAATTGTCGTGCCATTCAATTGTCCATTAGAAAAAAATCGTATCCGATGATTATTTCTATCTGCAACATAAAGATTACCCATTGGATCTAATGTCATATCAATCGGTCGATAAAGACCGTCGGGTGGTACCCCAGTAAACCCAATTGGAGAGCCAGCAAGAAGTTCCCAATGATTGGCAATAATTAAACTATTGGTAAAAGCATCATAATGTAATCCAACAGGAAAATACAATTGTGTATTATTGAATCCTGGTTCACCATCTCCGAATATCAATGTACCATTAAAAGTACCAGATGGATATGACATGATTCGATGATTAGTGTAATCTGATATATAGAGTGTATTTGTGGTTGGATGAAGAGCAATACCATATGGTCTATACAATTGATTACTTGCGTTTCCAAAAATGTCTATTAAAATATTCAGAGAATATGAGGGTGTTGAGGCATTCATCTGCATTACTTAACAAGGACATTTTTATCTTTATTATTTACACACAAAAAATGATAAGACACTTTCAAATTGAAGGATATCTTTTAAAGTAATGTGCTTGTTAAGATCTGTTGCTTTGAAGGTTTCTTTACTCGGTACAAACATCTATCTGCGATAAATTTTGTATTTTCATCGTTATATCCTTCATTTTTCTTTTCTTTTTAAAACAAATAGAAAATTCTGTAACATTTAGAACTGCGATCCAGAATTGTTATGATCTTGTTCCATTTTAGATTTGATTTCGAACATATAATCTTTGTGCATAGCTTCTCATTCAATTCATTTACGACATGACAAGCACATTAAAGTATACAGGCAAAGTAGCTTTTGTGACCGGTGCAGGCAGTGGTATCGGTCGGGCTACTGCACTGGCTTTTGCTCGTGAAGGTGCCAGCGTAGTTGTGGCTGATGTCTCAGAACAAGGCAATCTAGAAACAGCTCGTATGATCGAAGAATCCGGTGGCCGAGCACTTGCTGTTCGATGTGACGTAACACAGGCTGAAGATATACGCAGATCGCTCGACAAGACCATCGAATCTTTTGGACGTCTCGACATGGCCTTTAACAATGCCGGCATCGAAAATACTATTAAACCGACAGCCGATGTAACAGAAGATGAGTGGAATCGAATTATCAATATTAATCTTACTGGCGTGTTTCTATGTATGAAATACGAGATCCCCTTGATGCTCAAACAGGGCGCCGGTGCGATCGTAAATACCGCCTCAGGCGCTGGAATTCGAGGTTTTAAGGGAGGGGCCGCCTATGTCGCAGCAAAACACGGGGTGATTGGGTTGACTAAGGCGGCCGCGCTTGATTATGCTCAATTAAACATTCGTATCAACGCGGTTTGTCCAGGAATAATTGACACAGCGATGATGAATCGTTACTCCGGTGGTACTGACGAAGGTCGTCGAGCAGTTATTGCTCAAGAGCCAATTGGAAGAATGGGAAAACCTGAAGAAATTGCAGAAACTGTCATGTGGTTGTGTTCTGATGCAGCATCATTCGTACTCGGACATGGCTTGGTTGTAGATGGTGGACAAACAGTGTGAGAGACAACATACAAAGATCAACTTATCTAATTCTATCCTTATTACCATAGTTCATTTATTTGCCGAGAGTAATAAAAATAAAAACATACAAATAATATTTTTAGTATCGGAGAAATTTTTGTATGCGCTGATTACTTCTATCCACAACAAATAGATTGAAGTCACTATCCAGTGCCACGCCATATGGATAATAGAGTAGATAAGCGTGGTTACCAGCGGTGCTCGTGACACCAGCAATGGTTGTTCCATTTAATTTTCCGCGCATGAACAGTTGTATCCGGTGGTTGTTATAATCGGCCACGTATATATTACCCATCGCATCGAGTGTAAGACCAATGGGGTAATAGAGCATTGTTGAGAGGACACCAGCAGTTCCAGCAGGGCTTCCAGCGACAAGTGTCCAACTACTCTCACCCAACACCCATCGAACGACATTATGAGAAGCATAATTAACAATGTACAGGCTGTTCGACGATGAATCAAAAGCAAGTCCATTGGGAAAATTCAACTGTGTATTGCTTGTACCTGATCCATTTCCACCAGCAACCAGAGTAGGAACATTCGATAAATAACTCATCACACGATGATTATCAGAGTCTGCAATATAAAGCGCACCGGAGATCGAATTAAGTGCAAGTCCACGAGGATTACTTAATTCATTGATCGAAGAACCATTGATGCCTGAAATTCAATACCGTTATGCACATTCATAAAATATTCAATTTTATGATCATTTCTTACCTGTCCCTGCAACAGTGGTTCCTGAAGTTGAACCATTAGAAAACAATTGAACTCGATGATTGCCCGAATCGGATACGTAAAGGTTGCCACTTGAATCGAGAAGAATACTTGCAGGGAGGTTCAAGTCATTCGCAGTTGAGCCAAATACTGCATTTGGCTGACCAGCTACCGTCGTACCGATTAAATTTCCTATCGTAAACTTTTGAATCCTGTGATTACCATAATCAGCGACATAAAATGTGTTGGGTGAATCGATTGCCATACTGTAAGGATTATAGAGCCGATCAAGTGCTGTACCCACTGGATTTCCCAGACCTGCTACAGTCTTGCCGGTTGATTCCCAATGCAATGTGAATGTAGTTGCTAGAAAAAAACCATATTGACGAACTATGAAGACAATTTTTACATGTGGTAGTGTTGGCTGCTGTTGTTAATGTTTGCGTCATATAAATGAGAGTGTAAATGGCAATCGCCAATCCTGCCAAGGCCGATACTCCAATGATGATAGCGAGTGTAATAAGGAATGAGTTTGGACTTTTGGTAGTGTTACTAGTTGAATCGATTTTCAGATCTCTGAAACAAAAGGTACTCTCATGGTTACACTTATTCGGAACGTTGAGTTTCTGCTGTATCATGAGCTGTTTTTACCTGAGAGAGAGAGTGTGTGTAATTATTGTTCATCATTTAACTTCAATACTCTCCAGTATTACCTACCTTAGGTTGTCGTATTACAGCTGCAACAGGAGCAGTTCGATTTGTGTTTATTATTCGCTCCATCACAATGCTTCTTCTCTTCAAGTAATGTGAAAGGGTTGATTTTCATCAATCAGTGAAAAAACGCAATTAATACAAACAGATGAGAAAGAGAACGGAGTCAAAAGAACATATTTATTATACCAATTAATACCGTTTAAACATTTGTATTCGATGGTTAAATGTATCAGATACATAAAGATTAAGTTGATTGTCAAGCGTTACCCAATATGGTTGTCTTAATAAATTTGAGTTTGTGCCGAATACACCTGTTACACCTGCGATTGTTGTTCCACTCGATTGTCCAGATAAAAAGAATTGAATACGATGATTACTCGAATCAGCTACGTAGATATTTCCCATGGGATCGAGAGCGATACCGAGTGGTCGATTTAAGGATGTTGAATTGTTTCCAAGTAAACCGGTAGTACTACCAGCGACAAATGTCCACTTAGAATCACCTATCACCCATCGGACGATGTTATGCGCACCGTAATTAGGAATAATGAAACTATTTGAAATTTTATCCAAATATAGATCGTAAGGGGAATTTAATTGTGAGGTATTCAAACCAGCTCCATTGCCTCCAGCGACTGCAGTACCAAATGTTGCTCCATATTGATATTGCATCACACGATGATTAAATGTATCTGCTATATAAAGATTATCAGTATTTGGATCATATAAAACACCAGATGGTTGATATAACTGAGTATTCCCACTTCCTAGTGAACCTATGAAATATTTCATATAGAAACATACGTAACTAAAATAAAACGTAGAATTTACTCGTTATTCCTGCGACAGTCATTCCGGATAAATTTCCTCGAGTAAAAAATTGAACTCGACTATTTCCTCTATCTGATAAATACATATTATCCTTAGAATCAAATGTCATATGCACTGGCATATTTAAATGATACCGATCGTTTCCTACAGTTCTATTCGCCTGACCAGCAACAGTAACAACAGTCAATGTATTCATTGTTATCTTTTGAACTCGATGATTACTATAATCTGCCACATATAATGCTCCCAATGAATCAAATGCCAAACCATAAGGAATGTTTGTCTGATTAGAACCTTGGCCAGCAACACCAGCTGTACCCAATAAAGTTATGCCTGTTGCATTCCATCGAAGTTGGTCTAAAGTATGTATGTATATAAGAAGAAAATATAATTGTTGAATTTTTTTTACTTGTCGTTGGCGTTACTTTTGTTGGTTTGAATAATAATAATGCAAAAATGACAGCGATAATCGCTGCAGTAATAAGCAAATATACAATAGTAGCAATGATGATACATCTACGTGAGTACCTGAACAATAAATGGAGAATCATTTGTTTTCATATAGATGAGATATACCTATTTTTCTTCCTTTTATGTTGATGATTATCATATACCACATCTTTTTTGTCAGTCCATATACTTTTAGACGAATGCTGTGAATGAATATTGCTATCAGTGATGAGCGTTGAGTTATTCAGCGACAGCCGTACTAAATTTGGAGACGTAGAGGTTGGGTGTGGTTGTTCTCGACTAGTATGTTTGTGATGTATCTTCAAGTGGGTAGTATTTCTTGGTCGAATTTTTACATCGATAGCTGATTTTGATAACCTAGTTTTTCTTGATTGATGTCGATGCTAAATAGAAAAATTGTATATCAAACATTAATTCTTCGATACAAACCCGATGAGAAGTATGTGAAACAATAGACGGCTGTCTGATAGTTATATGATGTACAATATTTTCTACAAAAACCATTTCAGAGTTAAATAATTAGGAGAATAAATTGCAATTACGTTGGATTTTACGAGTCGATCTATGATTTTTGGCCATTGAAAATTCTTGTTGTTTGGAAAAGAATATTAAATTTTTTATTAAGTTGGAGAATGAAATTGATTCTCTTTCTGTCTTGAAAGTTGTTTTTTCTGTCTCCAAGCGATATTTTGAGTATGGCTTCATAAGAAGATTGAATGCTTTTCAATGATTTCATTATTGTCATTGTACATTAATAGAGTCATCCTTAATCCTTTCACGGCGATGGGTTCCATCGTGGTGTGACCCACTCCATTATCAAAATTTATTAATGTTTCTTTCTAGAAAAGTGAGGTGACTTATATTATAGCAGATATTATATATTCACCCACGCGTTTCGTGTTTATTTATTTGAAAAGTACAGAAAAAGAAAAAGTACATATCGGAAAAATGTCGAAATACAGAAATACTATACAGGTACAAATATTTGGGTCTATTAGGTCTCAAACCTTCAGGAAAAACTATTAATGGTGCTGAACAAGTTGTTTTATTTAATGTTGGTTTTAATTCTTTAATTTTACTTGTTTTTCCACAATCATTACAAGAATATATTTTATTTGTATGAATTTCATAATTCAGAAATGGTATTAAAACATGTTCTAATATATATTTCGATTGTTCATGTAGATCAGTTGGTATATTCGGCGGTAAAGAAAAATTTCGACTTAGTCGACGTTTCGATGGTTCAAACCATCATTTTCAAGACATTAATGTCTCATTGTTTTGCCTATATAAGTTGCTTCACAATTAGAACAATTTAGTTTGTATACTACTTTTGAATTCAGTAGTTTGGGAATTTTTTCTTTTTTAGTTAAATCAACAACTTGATCGAAATGCACTCGATTCTTGGTAAGAAACTTTGAGATAAACAATTAGAATCTTCGTAGTCTTTAATTACAAATGTGCAACTTATACTTTTGTTAATCGTTTGTATTGATTTTAAGAATTAAAATCTTGGAAAAAGATGATAAGATCGAAATAGATTCGTACGAAAATATAAAATTTACTTTACAGTTCAAGTCAAATGCAACAAGACTAATACATACAGTGTACTCTGAAAGAAATCAGTTATCTATTTTTAAATAAAACAATAGTTAACGAGAAACTGCACGACTTATGTTTCTTTTCGACGTTTATCAATAGATTAAATAAATCAGAGCTTTTTTTTACAAGGAAAAATATTCTTTAATGAGTTTTAAGATGTATGTTAAGATATATTTTCAACAGCTTTTAATAACGCAAAAATTTTTGAATTCGATTATTATTTGTATCAGCAACATATAAATTTAGTTGATTATCTAGTGAAAAAGAATGTGGCCCATTTAATGTTGTTGCATTATTACCGCCTACACTTGTGATCCCAGCAATAGTCGAACCGTTTGTTTGACCAGCATAAAATAGTTGAATGCGATGATTCTGTAGATCACAAATATATATATTACCCATTGGATCTAATCTAACTTGGGTGGGATCATTAAAGAGCATCGATGTTGATCCAGAAGAACCATTACTAGAACCAGCTAGCAATATCCATTCTTGTGCATCTAACACATATTGAACAACATTATTAACTTGAGTATTAGCAATGATTACACTATTAGAATATGAGTCAAAGAATAAGCCTCTCGGAGTATTTAATTGCGTTTTATTTATTCCTGGTCCATTTCCACCAAATATTAAAGTACCATTAATAGCACTCGGTCCATATCCCAATATTCGATGATTATAAGTATCTCCAACATAAAGCATACTAAATCTTGGATTCCAATCAATACCATAAAGATTGCCAAAAGAGTACCTGCCAGCCAAACCAGACGCTATTATAATAATAAAAAAATTATTTGAGAAAATGTATCACTCTTTATATATCATACCTGCCCAACCAGCAACTGTCTTTCCTGAAGTAGCTCCATTCTTCCAAAATTGTATTCGACTATTGAACGCATCTGCAATATACAAATCTTCATTTGAGTCTAATATCACTCTTGGTGCAACGTTTAATTGATTTAGAGATAATCCAGGTGTACCATTTCCAGCTACAATTTTTCCAACTAAACCTCCTACAGAATATTTCTGAATTCGATGATTTAGTCGATCAGCCACATAAAAATTATATGCATGGTCTATAACAATATCTTGAGGCATATCAAATTGGTTACTTCCATTTCCGGCAGTACCGGTTGTTCCAGCTATGGTAATACCAGTTTTGTTCCATCGAAGTATAGGTATGATACTGTTTCTTTTATTTGATGGAATTGGTTGTATCAACAAAATAAGTAGAATAATCCCAATGATTAGGAGAATAAATACAATTGAAATCATAAAAGCAACAAAACATCGACGTGAACATCTATATATAATATCAAGAATAGATATATTATACTATTAACTACAAGTCCAAACATAATATACATACATATTCTTCTTCCTTTGTTTTAATTGATGGTGATAATCTTTAGTAATACCTTTTTCATCTTGAAATTTAGTTTGACTTGACTATAATCAATGCAGTTAGCTTTATTTTTTTGTGAAATAAAGAAATTCTATGTTACCTCAAAATGATTCATCACTTTCATTAATCGACTGCTAGATGAGATAGATTCTGTTACGCTTGGATTTGTCTAGAAGAAAGAGAGATTACAAATATGTATATTCGATTGCAAACCTGGTTGTTTGAATAAATCGATCGTTTTCTTTTGTTATCTATATTAGTGGGAGTGGTTCTTGCAGATTTAATAGTCACATGAATGACACTATTCGATCGTCTTTTTTCCATTGACAAATGCTTCGATTTGCAATTTCTCTATGAAATTCATATGTAATTCAATATAGATTAGAAAAAAAAACATACTTTATTTTGACGTATTACAAGGATATTACTTGCTTCTCTTTGTTTCAACATCTTACAATTTCGTCGCAACCTCTTTCTCAACACAAATGAAATGAATTATAATATATGCATATTTTTTTTTCATCAGAGGGTTGGGTGAATATTGTATGGCATCGCCATCCGATGAAAATTAATAGTTTTTATGCAAAAAATATGCTTCTTATTTTTCTCTTTTTCGTAGAGAAGAGTCATAAAAAACATACTATATCAGATTGTCGGGAGTGGCGAACCTGCCCTTACAAACTGGTGAGTCGCTCAAACTACAGCTGATTTAGACAATAATTAAGAAATCTATCGTTTGTTCGAACAGTTTAACCAATCGATTTCATACAGTTGCATTCAAATTTTTGTACTATTTGTAAAACTTTGTATTGAAACTCAATAAAAAATAGATATATTAATTACTTGTTTGGTGAAAACCAATAGTTTCAGCAAAATCACGAATTTTGAAAAAAAAGTCAAAAAATATATCTTTGTTTCACGTAAAAACACTTGAAGAAATATTAGACAGAATATCAAGTGTCTCTGCTTTTATATGTCCGCAAGACTTGACACGATATTGTGTGCTTAAAATATTTTTGTTTCATGACAAACAAAAAGAATATGAAAATATAATTATACTGATTTGAATTCGCACTGGATTTGTTTATTTGGCATACTACTAATAAAGCTTCGTACATCTTGCTTGATGTTCACAGAAGCAGTCAATGTAGCACATCAGTAATTTCATTCGAAATATTAATAGAGCTCAACTACGAATTTGCACATAAAACATCATAGTGGTCTTTTCGATATTTTCTGAATAAATCAAAGATATAACTTGTGGATAACATGAAGATCTCGTCAGCACTTTCAAATGTGCTGTGGAGTTTTTCGATGATATTGCATGAATGTTTATGAAGTAATGTGCTTCGAGAAACTCTTGGATTGTTCATTTATTGAAAGTTCAGAAACTAACTATGTTAAAATCTAATATTTCAGAGTAAATTTTTCTTACGATATTTTATATTTAAGAAACATTTTATATGAGAAGTTTCTCAAGATTGAGAAATGTAGGGGGGAAATTTGTCTGAATAGTGTTGTGACAGTTGGAGATCGGAACTTGGTTCAATCTTGGTAAATTCAACAGCAAATTCACATTACGAATCGAATTTTATCTTTACTTTATCAGTAAAGTACAGTGTGTACGTCATAAGATAGGGACAATGCAAAAAGCGAGCAAATTCTTGTTCAAAATTTTCATATGATTACATGGAGCTTGAAAAACTGAGCAGTAATGTGTATCAAATATTTTCTCTTGACAGGATATAACTTCGAAAAATAGTCTTTTTGTCATGGAGTCAAGAAGTCGATTATTGTTATAAATCCAGAACATACGGCTTATTCGGACACTGTCCAAGACAATTGATTGCTGAAAAGCAAGAGTTGAGACTAGCAGTTTACCTGTTTATATTGGTTTTACTGGTGTCGTAGATACATTTACTATTGTCAATTTCTAATTAATTGACAGCAAAGTAAAGATTATTTTTGAAATATAGAATAATCATTCAAGCCATCTGATGAGATCCGTGAAAATCGGACGAGTATGTATTCGATCTATTTGTTATTACTTCATTTAAACGTTCTCGTTGTTTTTTTTATAGATATTTTGTTTCAAATCTTTTTATTGATCATTATTAACTTAATCGAAAGTCTTTCAAATAAATAGTTATCAGTTCAAGAATTTTCTTCTTTCTAAAGAATAATCAAATCAATCTTTTTATCAGAGTTCAAACTGACTATTCTAACAAGTAACGTTCGTCGTTTCGACTCACTTGACCCTCGACTGAAGAAATCAAAAGTAACTTCTCGCGATAGAATATAGATACAGTATGCATATTCTAAATTTATTTTCGAATCGAATTACACATTTTTTGGAATAAGAAGATGAAAAAAGTTCATTTTCTCGTGATCGAGTTCGAAATCAAATTACATATGTATTTGGTTACTTTCTATACAAGTCATCATGCAACGAAAGTCAACGAACATCTCTATTGAACAGTTTATTAGAATCTCTCAATAAAGAAACTTGTTGACTAATGAAAATAAAGGCGAAATATACAATAGTAGAATTGAAAAAGCACAATGTCCAGCATTACTATTTTCAATATTCGAATGTTTTGTCGTTCGTAATTTGATTGGTTTATTTGTGTAAGTTACTCGGGTAGTCTTGAGGGTTGTCATCGATGAATAAATAATGTTTTTAATTAAATTATGTATATCATTAACAAGACTATCATTGTTGCATAATGACCAGTAACATTCAAATGAAAAATTGAATTCTATCCATTGATTTAAATTCCGAATAGTTATAAAAAATAAAGATGAAAGATCAAAACTTCTCAGTGCACATCCTCGTCTGATGTTAGTAGCATAAGGTGTTTTATGCGCATAACATCTACCATCAAGACAATTTTCTATCGCATATTTTTTATTGAAACAACGAATTGAAGGCAATGGTATTGCCGGTAAACTATTCAATCGAAGTAGATCACGAAGTTGTTGAATAAATACATCGTAGGATTGCAGACGATACTGTTCAATAGTATTCAAAAGAAATCGTTTCGTACAATAGGTATCCAAAGAACAATGATGTGTAAAATTATGATACATATGATTATGATTAAAATCAATTGTACTTTCAAGAAAGGAGAGTATTTGAGTTTTAGTGCTAAAATTTGGAGGATATTGCGGATGAGAGTCTTCGATTATGTCGATATATTGTTTTTTGTAATCAAAGTTAACATAGATACTGCAAACCATGCCCATCGTAATCTTGTTTGAACAATATTCTGTCGAACGAAAATCATTTGTCATATTTATTCGATATTGACAAAATCGAAAACATTCCAGTTGAACATTTATTCTCACCAAACAATATATAAGAACAAGAATAAATACACACTTCATCAATATTATAAGCTTCGTTTTCATAGACTGACATTTAATAAAAGTAGAAAGACATATAAACTAGATTGTGAGTAAATACTATAAAGTGTGATAAGATAAGCTTTGTGAATGCTAGTATTTTCAATAGTTTTTGTTAGCATTAAATAACTAGCTCACTTGACAATGAATAAACGAACGATTTTACTGCTATTAAATATTGTTCGCTTAACATTTATTGAAGCGTATTTTTTCATTTATAATACTGATCGATATAGTGAAACTGATTTCGAATATGATTGTATTGAATATGAAATTGCTGGCGATAATTTATTATATCGAGTCGAAACTGTTGGAGTATCTCAAAGTATTCGTTATTGTATTCGTCCATCGTATCGAAAGGATGATAATGAACTTGTCGTAGAAAAACATGAATCAATACATCATTCATGGAAAAAATTGACATTCAAAGAACTGTACAAAAAATCAGGAAATATCACTGACAATCTTCTATTATCACAAGGATATACATCCATCGATACTCTTGAACGATATAAAATATATTCCGAAACCTTAAATGAATCTTTGTCAGAAGAAGAAATTTATCAATGTGCTGGTACATGGTTCGGCTCAGAATGTCAATATAGTTTGAATGCTCGCGGTGGAATTCATTCAACATTAGATTCAGTAAAAGCTGTTTATTTAGAAAATATTATTCATACTCGTTCGTCAAAGATAAAAATTTTAGAAATGACATGTTATACGAATTTGATTTGTAATCGAGGACTACCACCAGCATGTTTAGATTGGCGAGAGATTTGTGATGGGAAAATTGACTGTGCAAATGATGATGGAATAGATGAACGTTTTTGTGAAATCTTAGATTTAGTCGAATGCAGTAGAGACGAATATCGTTGTCAAAATAGTCGTCAATGTATTCCAAAAGAATTCTTTCGTGATGATCCATTAAATCCCGATTGTCAGGATGCGTCCGACGAAATTCTAGATGATTCAGCTAAAGTATATACCTATCCAAACGAATGTGATCGCGATCCTGCATTTCGTTGTGAAGAACGAGCATGTCCACCGAATAAATTTGCTTGTGGTGATGGTCAATGTGTTCAATATATTCATCAATGTTATAATCATCGAGGACAACTTCTCATAATGGAATTTGAAATTTACAATCCTAAAAAACCTTTATCAGATTGTCGATATTTGCTAATGTCTTGTAGTAGTCATATTGAATCTATTGAGATGTGTAAAACAACTTGTTGGGCACATAGTATTCGTTTATGTGGATCGAAACTAGGTCAAACATGTCTATCATCAGTTTTTCGACATTCACCAGCTACATTTCGGCCAAGTTCGGATCTAAACATTTTTTTTCATCATGATATTATTTCAACAAACAACTATTGGATTATTGTTCCGCATGATGATTGTTTCAATGATACTTATTGTTATAATACGGAAATAGTTTCGGATGATTCACATTCGTATTGGTGTCAGTATTATCAACAACAAATGCCTGTGAGTTATATTGGTTCCTATTCGAGAAGTCATCTTACAGATGCTATTCATCGTTTACAAAAAGCGTGCGATAGAAAGTTAACCTTCGACAGTGATTCAATATATACAAGTCATATCTACACTGATGGCAATCGACGTGAGAATAGCATAAAGTTTGTATATGATAATCGATCGATGCGCATAGTAAGACTACTAACTCATTATCAACTGGACTCTATTGATGACAAACATAAGTGGAGTGCACGATTTCCATATTTCAAATTTTGTGATCGAACTCAAGATCTAAGTACAACAATTATTAATAATATAAAGCACACGGATGAGAATGAGTGCGATCATTGGCCAAATAATACTATTTATACGCGATGTAATAATCATAAAAATTGTTCCGATAATGAAGAAGATTTCAATTTTTTCCAAATTCTTTGTGAATATGGCACATATTTGTGTATATCAATACTTCATAATACTACTGCGTGTTTATTGAAAGATGGTATTTTAGATGGCAGGATTGATTGTTATGGTGGCATTGATGAGTATAACAGTTGTAATGATCAATTCAATTCAATGACCCGTCCATTCTACTGTACATCATCTCCAAGAAAATGTCTAGATGTTAAATATGTCTGTGATGATATTGTTCATTGTGCTGGAGGCGAAGATGAATATATTTGCAAAACTATTGGAATTCCTCTGTTCTTATCCATGTTAAATTGTGAGTGGCCCACGGAATCGATTAGTATTCAATCAATGATGAGTCCTTGTGCCAATAGTAGTTTCAAAGGAATGAATATTTTATCTCTAATGAATCTTCGACCATATCCATCTGCTACAGCTGAATCAATCGTTACTAATCCTCACAATAGCTCACAGTTTCAATTGAATAACAGTACATTTGTAAATAGAAATACACAAATATTCAAAGAAAAGAGTGATTTCTATTGTCATCGTGGTCTGGATGCATATGTTGCTCTTTCACATGATAGAAGTCTATTTGAACGAAAATGTTTCTGTCCACCGAGTTATTACGGTAGTCGATGTCAATATCAAAGTGATCGTATTAGTTTGACTTTACAAATGCAATTCTCATTCAATCATCAAACTATTTTTGTTTTTTTGATTTTGTTAACTGATAAAAAACGTAATGAAATCGACTCGTTTGTTATTCATAAACATTATCCTTCAGAAGATTGTAATACAAAATTTAATTATTATTTACTCTATTTATCATCAATGAAAAATAGAACGAAAAATTATTTTATTCATATTGATATGTTTAAACAAGAAGATTTATCGCACTATGCGAGTTGGAAATTATCGATTAATCATCATTTTCTTCCTGTTACTCGCATTGCAGTGCTTCTTAAAATACCTGGTGAACAAAGTTTATCTGTAAAAAGTCGATATTGTTCTCTTAAATGTCAACATGGTCAATGTATGAAATATGTGAATATTGAAGAGTATTTTTGTCAATGTAAACCAAATTGGCACGGTTTATTATGTGATCGAATGGAGTATGGTGATTGCTCTTCGCATTCAATTTATATGGGCTCGACAAATAATCGGCCAATATGTATTTGTAAATCGTATAAATTCGGTCCTCGATGCTATTTTGACAGTTCCTGTCAAGAAACTGGCTGTAAGAATGGCGGTATATGTACGTCATTATTTGATCTTAAATATGGTCGCGAATCGAATCGATATCGATGTATATGTACTGAAGAATTTCAAGGACAATATTGTGAACAACGAAAATCTATTGTTTCCTTTCGATTTGTTAATATTGAAAAATATTCTTTTATGATAGTTCATATTATTTCGAATATAACCATGCAATCTCATATACAAAGTAGTACTTTTAAGAAATTTCGTGTGAATAGTAATGTCGAAGATCTTTTTATTTCGGAAATCGGTATCAATCTTATTTTTGTTCAATTAAATACAAAATATTATCTTGCTGTTGTTCAAGAACGAAATGAAAATTCATTACATATATCAACTGTTGTATCTCCAGAACGACTATGTTATCATATTTCAGATTTACTCAATTCGACTATGGTTCAATCACATCCGTTGAAACGTTTAAAATATTATCCATGGCTATGTTTCGAACGAACAGATCTTGTCTGTTTTCATGACGAAAGACTTATGTGTATTTGTACAACAGATCATTTTGCGCATTGTATCGATTTTGCCTATGATAATAATTGTACTTGTCAAGGAGAAAATCCATGCGAACGAGAAGGTCGTTGCTTTCAAGATCGTCCAACATGCCCTTCGGCAGTACAATGTATCTGTTCCGAATGTGATTATGGTAATCGATGTCAATTTTCTACGAATGGTTTGAGTATTTCACTTGATGCTATTCTTGGTTATGACATTCAACCAATAAAATCTCTTTTTAAACAATCTCTAACTGTGAAAATTAGTATGATGATTACGATGATTATGTTCATTCTTGGTTTTCTCAGTAGTACGATGTCATTGATTGCTTTTCGAAAAGGTCAATCACATGAAGTTGGATGTGGTCGATACTTATTAACATTATCATTTACATCTTTCTTAGTAATAAACATGTTTGGACTTAAGTTTGTATTTTTACTCTTAACACAAATATCACTTCTTACTCACGAGACTTTCCTATACGTTCATTGTCTATTGATGGATATTTTGACAAAATCATGTTTGGATATAAGCAGTTGGCTTAGTGCATGTGTAGCAATTGAACGTACGGTGAATGTTATTCGTGGAATTCAATTTAACAAACAGCAAAGTAAACAAATTGCCACTTGGATTACAACTGCCGTCATAATCTGTGTGATATCAAGTCATTTGCCTGACCCGTTGTATCGAGTATTGCTTCATGTTAATGAGGAACAACGCATATGGTGTATTGTACGATATCCATCGTCAATTGGGACTTTTAGTTCGATTAATATATCACTTCATTGTATTATTCCATCGACTATTAATGCTATTTCTGCGGTAATTATTATTATAATCAAGGCTCGTATACGTTTTACTGCTGCGAAACACGAACAATCCTATACTAAACTTTTGATTAAACAACTGAAACAATTGAAACATCTTCTCATCGCTCCAAGTGTTATTGTTGTACTGTTTATTCCACGTTTGATACTTGCTTTTGTATCTGGCTGTATGAAATCCAATGAAAATCTATGGATTTATCTTACCGGTTACTTCATCTCATTCGTACCACCTATACTGATTTTTCCAATATATGTTCTACCCTCACGCATGTACAAAGACGAATTTAGAAATCAAACTAAACATCTATTGAAGATAATTACAAAACCATTTCGTTCTCTTCGTTAAAAATCTATTTTTATCTCGCTACAGTACAGCTATGATTTGAAGTCCTTGAAAATTAATTACCCTTGAGGGTGAGGGGTGAGTTTAATGTGAAAGTTCGAATAAGAAAGGGTCTCAGTAGAAGATCCGATTACGAATGAATCATCTATAATCATTTTACGTGTCCACATATGTGTATATATAACGAATCAAATAAAATTCCTCCACTTGATATGCATAACTTAATACGAAAGACTAAGAAATAAGAATCATATGAAATAGAATAGGAATCGAACCTATATCTTCCAATAACCGGTTGGTTGATATGAGAGTTTGATTTAGTGTTCGTTTTTGGTTTCATAATGAGTTCAGTGAGTTACATGTTTTTCAGCTTTTGTTCCCTTTCTTCTCTGTTTGGTTCATTTTACTTTTCAATTGATGGGCAGAAATCTTTAATTTGTGCAAAGATTTTTATTTAGCGAGATGACAAGACTAGATAGTTTCATGCCGTTGTGTGACAACTTGCAATTCATGTCTTGAATTTGTGTAGTTGTGAATGCAGGAAACCATTCTGGTCGTATATCAGAAGTATACGAGGAAATGTTTTCGTATGTGTGTGTGTGTTACAGAGGCCCGTTAGCATTACCCAGGAAACACCACGAGGAGGTAGGCTTGATCCGTTTCCCAATAAAGATACTTACTTGTCGTTGGACGGCTGTTATTAATTACTTTTAAGTATGCGATTGTACATTTCCTGTTCTCGTTTTCAGCTAAAGTATACAAAGGTTAGTTTACTTCGGTTTTCGGATATATTTTCAAAAAGAATAAAACATCGGATGAAAGGGAGATATAGCAGTTCTGTTAGTTTGAGATGAAAGTTGTAGTCTATGACATATCATTTGTTGCTACTGCTGCTGTTGTTGATGATGGAGTCTGGCTGGCACGCATTTCATCTTGAACTTCTTATAAGTATATATTCATATACCAGTCGATATAATCCTCCAATAGTCGAGGATTGTTAAGACGAGGATTCGATGGTGTATGATTAAAATACCATCGATACATTGGCGAATAGAAAAAAATCACTGTCAGTGCTCGCTGGTTCACGACTCTGTGAATGAAAAGAATAAAATGGATGATTGAAGTGTATTAGAATGATGTCAATTCTGGAATTAGTAACTACCGTGGCAGCTGATAGAAATTATCGTTGAGATGGTGTTGGATTTCCAGCGCCAATAGATGTTGTTGTTAACGTCGGTTGACCAATTTTGAAATCTCCTGATGAATGTTTCAATACGGTAGGTGAATTGATTCTGATGTTGCGGCAAAGATGATGAATTTCTTATAACGAAATCATCAAGTAGTCTTTTGATGGGCTTTTTTCTGTCGATTTCTTTATTTTTGCCAATCATGATCGCGTTCAGATTTCGAAAGAAATATTTCTGAAATATTCAAAAAATCTTTTATACTCGCAAACTATTCTTTTCTAAAAGATTTATTTCAAATAAATGACAGTCTAATATTTTTCAGTCACTATCGTTATCACTTGCTGAAAGTTCCATTTTGCTTAGAAATAATTGAGCAGGTTTTTTCCGAACCAATAAATCATTCAATGGTGGACTACTTAATGTTATCATTGACAAACGAACAACTTTCATTGGTGATCCTTGATAAACATATGAATGAGTCCACAGATTTCGAAATTTTTTTCTATTACAAGCAAAACAAACATTTGTCACGTAATAAGAACATAAAATTTCATGTATGTGTGCCATAACATTCATGGTCCTGATTTCACTCCAACGTCACAACATATTGTCAAAGTCTGGCAGGTAGCAGGTGGATCAGGGCAAAAATAATCTAACGACAGTATCTACAATTTCAGATAACTACATTATGTTAATAAGTAGACTTAAGAAATGAATCTGGATAAAAGTATCACTGTAATTATTGCTCTCGAAAAGATACACATATTTCGGTCAAATTTCTGCGCATACCAACAAATAAAATATACAGCTGCTTCATCCGTTCCATTACTCTTTTTTAAAACACTATTATTTGAATTAAGCTTTCAAAATGATAGGTCATTATTCCGTTCTTGATTAATCCATCCATCATTAGAGGCAGCACTCGTCGGTCGTCGGCGTCCCCCCAGCCCGCCACTCTCGACTCGAGCTGCCACATTTTTCCGGCTGAAGCATAGGCAGTTATCGAATAGCTATAGGTCGAAATGATTATAGATATCTGAGAAGGACCACTTCATAGTCTTCGAAATACAACAAGAGAATCGAAAGCGTCATATCTAATTTAACATAATCACACCATAGGAAAAATCCTTATTTTTCCAAAATACGAATCTTCTGATGAACAATACAAAGTTCCAACTATCATTGGTCACTGTTATGAGTTTCTGAAATCGATGTTCTTTTGACTCCAAATGCAAACAAACACACACACAACCTTTTTTTTTCATATGACCCTCCTTACAGTCAAGGGAATATTCCAAACCAATTGACATTCCATTTGTATGTAACACTCGAACTAAGTAATATTGTGCTATTTGGATACCAAGATGATTGAGCATAAATCCTGAACGCTGATCGTGTTGCACTATAAATCGCACCATACCCTGTCAAATCCCAGTGTTGTCCATCACCAGCTATACTAGTGAAATAAAGTGGAGTCGAATTGAAAGTACAATTGCTGGTATCGATATTCATCGTAATTCCGTGGTCAATGTGTGGTGTCCACAAAGTATAAGGAGAAACACCCGAACAAGTATATGGTGCTTTAGTTTGATTGTATGCCAGTTGATCTAATTTATTTGATAGAAAAACAAAATATTCAGAAAATTTTCTTTCGTATCATACGGTACTTTGTAGTCAAAATATTTATCGTAAAACCAGAAAATGTCAGGTTTTTTTTATAGGGATATCAATGTTTAATCGAGATTTATTTTCTGAATACTCTGTGACATTTTCATTGAAGATCCATTTAACTACTCTGCTATGTCGATACATTTCACTACTGGTTAGAGCTAGAAAGTTGAAACTTTCAGAGATCAAAGATCTTCATTAGATAGATGTACGGTAAAATTTTGAGTCTTCTAGGTCAAATAAAAGTACGAAAAACATGGGTGACAAATTATCCTTAGTTATTATGGAATATCCTTTATATCTATATTTCTTACCAATCGTATTTGTTGTTGTAACTTTTGTCGATGTAAGCACTATTATCAAAGCGATGAGTACCGCATTAAGTCCCAAGATAATTAAAGTAAGAAGAGACAATAAGCAACAGACAAGTAAAGGCCGACGACAAATCGAATTAAGACATCTAATTAAGAAATATCGAAAGTTTGATAAGAACAGAACAATAGTAAACAATTATTTACCCGAGCTTCTTATTTCTGTTTGATGTTGGACGATGCATATCCTGAGGATACATTCTAATTTTATTTAAATTTAATCTGTTTGATATCTATCATGAACAAATGAAATTACTGGTCAATTTTACAAAAGAAAAATTTTCGAGTTCTACTATGAAATATGATTGACAGAGGAAGTGTCACATTTACTCAGCACATACTCTTTCTAGTTCAACTATTCAGTAAAGTAAGATTTACGAAAATCGAAAGTAATCTTTATAGAAAATAGCAAATATTGACACAGAGTTTATTGTTTTCAAAAATAACTTATTTATCATATATTTCTGTCTCAAGAATATGACTAAAAAATTCCCTTCCAGACATACTTCGTTATTCATTTCTTCACTTCCATTTCCAGTTGCTGGAGGTATGAATCGATGATGTTGATAGCGAGCCGTCAAAATTTTTGACATCTGTAAAGAAAATAAAGAGAAAAATTGAATAATCTATGCTTTAAAGAATCTAACCGAGAACAAATTCTTGTTAGGACCGATAGGTTCATTGCTCTTCGGATGAATAACATTTTTCCGTGGTCGGGTGGACGAATGAAAAATATCAGAATTTTGCATGTCTTTTGACCGATGAATGATGATTGTGAATCGTCAGAAATGACAAACTTGTAGTGAAAGATAATATGAGATATGATACGCGTCTGTAAAGACAGTTAACAAATACCGGATTAAAAATGATTACGTTGTGTTTCCAATGCTCACTTGCTTGATTTTGATTATTGTATTACAATGAAAACGTATGCCGTCGTGTTTTATAAGAAAATGAAGGTTTCATTGCATTTTCTCTATTGGCAGAATGAACGGGTGACAATTATACAATGTATAGGCTTCTTCCGAATTACCTTATACAAGTTAATTCACCTATTTTTGCTCACTTTTCTTCAGTTTATTGTATTTTTTCTGAAGTTGAAGAGCATTCATTACTCACTAGTGTATGTACAAAATATCAAGAAAAAATGTCGTATATTGGCGTAGGAAATTTTATTTCAATTTTCAACTTTTTACCGCCGCTGCATTTTTTCGTTACACACATGGATGATTAGTTGTGAAGCCTATCATATGTTATATAAACACTCGGATAAAGTGTGGTCAAATAATACGATTGGAGAGAGGAAACAACGCTCTATCTACTGATATGAAAACCAAAGATTATATATATGCCCAGGTGACTAAAATCATTTGATAAAAATGGACAAAATTATCGTTTTTCAAGTCTTTAAAAGTTTTATTTCATTCTTATCCAAGACGAGAGAATAATTAGATCACTAGTTTCATTTGACGAATATTTCAAAGTAAAAGGAAATAGTGATTTTATTTTTTGAAGATTAGAAAAATCATTTAAGGTAGAATAACATAATAATTGACTACATCGTAAATAATCACGTTCATTTATTAATTTGATTGAATATATTTGATTGTATATTTTTGAATTCAATAATAATTGTCGACGAAAATTTTCTAACATTATAGAAATTGATATGTAATGGAATATTCAAAATAAGATTATTTAAACGAGAATTTATTCGATTAAATGCATAAAAAATTTCCAATCCATTCAAATATTCAAAACATAAAATCAAAATTTCATTTGGTAAATATTCGAATTTCATCACAATTTCACAATTACACAGAAAATACTAGATATACTTTCGAATGATGTGTTATTTTCATTTGATAAAAGATACGAAAACAATACAATGCATATAGGGGTCGCAATCATATTGACGACAATTTTTTGTTGTACTTTTCAAAGAATTAGATTAAACTAGATTTTAGTCTGAATACGTTTAAGAATCTTTTCGCATTTTTGTCTATCACAATGTGTCGGCGGAAATGAATGATCTAGGAGAATGTCGACAGCTAATTGAGCGTGTTGGAGAGCAGCATCGTACAATAAAAGTCCTTCTAATGCTTCAGCCTTGACAATATGGGCAAAAGAAAAGTCCAAATGTTTAGGTGGAAGACATTTATGCATTATGTCGAAAGATTTGTTTGAATATTCGTCGGCTTTTGCATAGTCTCTTTGAAGAGAGTAAATCGAGCTCATACTTGCGTATGTATTGGCTATGACAGGATGTGTAGATGGTAGACGTTGAAGATCAATATCCATTGCACATTGTAAACTTTCAAGTGCTTCAGAATATTTTTCTTGACTACGAAGTACAAGCCCAATATTATTGTGACAATGAGCAATACTTTCTTGATTAAGGTTAGCTTCTTTAAGATTGAGTTTCAGTGCATGTCGATAATATTCTAAAGCTTCATTAAAATTGCCCTCCTGATAGAATATTGTTCCAATGTTTGAGTAGTTTATTGCAAGCGACGGATCATCATTGGGAAGAACAGTTAATTTGAGTGCAAGTGTCTTATGGTAGTGCTTGAGTGCAGCATTAAGATCGCCCATTCTATGGTAGGTAAGTCCTAATTGGCGCTCCAGAAATGCAAGCTCTTGGATATTTGTTTCATCGGTTGTTTCGAGTAAGAGTTCATAGATTTCTCGAGATTTCTCAGATTCACTCATTTGTCTTAATAAATATGCAAGTTTGCTGAGACCTGTTGATCCTTGTATATCGTCTCGAATGTATCTTGTAAGTTCTCGTAGCTGAACATCATCGTCACTTGTTAGTTGTATGTTAACATACCATAGCCCATTCTGCGTCAACTCGATCGAACATACTCGAAAGACGGTATTCATCGAGAAAAGAACTTCATCTTCACATTCGAAATAACTGTGGCCAGTAACGAACGCAAAAGGACTTGATTTGATAGAGGGATCGATATCAATAAAAAATAAAACACCAACTATATCCACATCATTTTGTGATCCTTCCACGAAAGCAATGGATACTCTTTCATCTGTGGTCGTCGAGAGAAATGACGTGAATGATAGAAGACCACCAATATTCTTTTTCAATTTGTCGAAATCTTTTGTTGACATTCTATACTTGTGATGAAATATACTGACTATAGGTAGAAAAATCGAATAACTTACCTTTGACCACGATAGACACGAAAATTCGTAGTGATTTGTGTGGTTGAATGAAGCTGTTCAATTTGCTTGTGAAGATCTTGGACAAAAAACCTAGTTTTAGAATTACCTCCACGTCTAACGTTCGAAGCGCTTTATTTAACATTTTATAGAGAAAACATTCTCTTGTATACCTATAATTCATAAAAGAACCGTAACATCAGTGTTATATCATAATAAATTATGTCTTACCACCAAATCGGTGATTGCTTTTTGTAACCGCAATGAAATTCTTCAATTACTTTAAGATCGTTAGCTTTTCCAGTATATTGAAGCGTGCAGAAATTGCTAAGATCATTCATAGCATCTCCATTATCATAAGCCACATCGATAAGACATTCTTTGAGCAATTGTGAATACATGAATGATGGATTGAGTGAATTTAAATCTGCTGTATCTGTAACAGACGTTACAATATTGATTGGCGTGAGAATAGATTTAGTCTTTTGCGTATCGTATTTTAGCCGGTCATATACGGTTTCGATACGAGTAAAGACACCCTTTATTTTCGAGTACTTTGCTACACGCTCGATGTTGTGCGTTTCTTCCTTACACAAAATATAAATTGAATCAATTTGAGAGAACATATGAAGACAGGACACAACTTCCACAATAATATCAACCGATAGCAAAAGAAAGATCTTCTCTGTATCGATTTGTTCAATAAAGTCAGTACAGAGTTGAAGATTATTGAATATGTGCACAGTGCTGATAATCTTCTCGATAGATTCAACATACGATTGATAATTCTTGCTCTCCTTATCAATTACTTCATCGAGCCAGACAAGAATTAAATCTTCTACGTTTCGCTTTCTAACAGATCGGTGTATTTGTTTCTCCGACATGGACCAGTTTATTGTATCGGTACGATCGATAATTTTGACTAAAAAAAACGGAACGATGGTAAAACAATTCTGTGCAGAATGCAAAGCAATATATGTATATATAAATATGTAAAAATCAGAGAGTTTTTTCACGCGTATATGACTCGAGGATGGGAATGAGTCAGAAATTGCATTCATTTATAAATGATTCAAAAATTGAATGGGAGAAAGGAAGAAGAAAAGAAATGACTTAATGTAGCGAAAATATCGTTGGTCTTGAGAGTCAATATTTGGATAAAATATAATGTAAAGCACGCGTACGCACGAGAATCAAAAGTTTACAATTCACTCGTTGAAAGAATATTCTTCTCCTTTTATTTCTCTTTGACTCTTCAATTTGGTGTACTTGTTCATTTTTGATGACATTCAAACATACATTACTACATTTATTTCAAAGTTAAAATGCACAACATTCATAAATATTGCTTATACACAAATATATTTAGACAACGAAAAAGAAAAAGAATGCGACGTACTCAAAGAGTTAAAAAATAAAATCCGTTCCATTCACAGCTGTTCATTGAGGCACAATAGTATTTATTTGTGCGAATTGTCTACGAAAGATAATTCGTCGTATCCAATTTTTGAGTTCAGGAATCATTGTAAGAATTATATAAGGAACGAAAACGCATACAAGATAAATAAAATCGTAAAGATAATTCGATTGAAATTCAATCATCGCAAATATTTTACTAATTCTTTTGATAACACCAATAATTACATTAGGTAACCAAGAAATAAAATATAGAGATGATATATAAAATAATTGCAACGTCATACGTCTTTGTTTTTGCCATGATATCGGTTGATGAATACGACGTTTCTGACAAAGTACGCGTAGTATGAGCGTTATATTGGCCAAAAGAATAACAAATACCGGTACTCCATTATTAACTATCCAGTCATAAGCACTCCAGAATTTACTTTCCATTGCATAACAAGCATTTCCAGCACACCAAAGTGTTGAGAAATCCCAATAATCTCTGTCACATCGATAGATTAAAATAAGACCTATGTAGAGAAGTATTGGATAAGCAACGCTGAAAATAATAGGAACATCATGAAACAGTAGACGTTTCTTTCTAACACGTAGCATATTACTGTGAAATACAAAAATATGACGTTGAATCGAGATTGTTGCCATTAAAAGTTCACTTATTGTATTGAGAGTAAAATCAAAGAAAGTCCACCATAAACAAAAACCTGCTGTTGATGAACTCACATAGCCAAGACGATAAAAATGTATGGCTATTGGTAGATCGCATGATGCTTGTATGAAACTAATCACAAATAATGTAAATACACCAACATTATGAAGCATTTTAATAACCGAACAATGTCTAATAAAGTATATCAAGATGGCAACATAGAGAATCACTGATGGAATTTCTAAGACCATAAATACTAAATATTTAATATAATTAGAAGTCGATTTAGAATTATTTGATAATTGTGTATTATTGACAGCCATTTAATTGATTTGAAGCTAGAAAACTCGATAATTATTCATCATTGACCTTTGTTATCTTTAATTTTCTCAGATAGACAGACACACACTGAACATTGCAATATAGATTATGATTTTGAATTACAACATGCCCCAGTGAACTAACTAATGAAATGATCTTGTTTTTTTTTCTTTTCTTTATGTGGTATTATGTCTTTGTTTTTCTAAGACGTCTTTTTCTTGTATTCATTTATTATTCATTGTGTATGAAAATATCATAAGTCAAAATTAAAAATATTCTCTAAGGCTCAGACATTACAAAAAGAATAAGATCAGTATCAGACTTCAAAATCTAATCAATTAAATATATATATACAGTCAATACACCTCCACAGTGATAAGCCTTTCTACATTTTACATCGCACAAAATTCTCTACCAACAAAAATGATTGAGTGTTGACAAGGTGAATCCCGGAGATTACAATGAAAATTACGGAGATGTGTTGCCTCAAGTACACGACACAATACTGACTTTACTTTCAAAAGATAGAGCATGAAAAATTGTACAAATAGTGTGAATAGATTTTCTCACAGTTGATAGGAACAACCTCTAGAGTATCGCTGTGTCCCATTTTAGTCAAAGAAGTAAAGGTACATAAAATGAAATATTTTGTTTGTTTTAAACGCGTCCATATAAGAAATGTATTAACATGTGTTGCGTGGATACAACCGAAGAAAAGAAAAAAAATTCAAACAATGTCTCTCGGAAACAACATGTTTTGAGTAAACAAAACATTCACCTTGAAACTAAAGTGTTGTTTTTTTACATCAGTTGTATAGTCAAACAGAATGGTAGAAAAACGAAATTTTTTCTTCGTTAAAACACTTCGACAGTAATTTACATCATCACGTTGTTTTATATATGGGTGCAGGAATCTGTCAAAGCCGACCCAATAGGGTCATTCAGCCGTATCCTCGTTTTATCAATAGAAGCATTTCAATTTATTCAAATGAATCAAGCATCAACTCACGTGATGTTAATTTACCAATAAATACTCATGACATAACGGAAATATTTAACGGTATTCTATTGGATATCAATAATGATAAATTAAAATTATTTGAATTTCGAACTCGTTTATCAGAAAATCAAATTGAACTTAATAAAATACTTCAACCAACGCTATTAACTCATGAATTCATTTTATTACTCCGAAAAACACTGACAACTATCTTAATCAAATGGAATTCATCGGAAGTATTAGATGAAAATGAAAAGTTAACCTTTCGTAATATTGCCAAATTGTTCTCTGACATATCTGAACATTTCAATCATCACACATCATCCATCGTTTATGAGCGGTTTTTAGCTGATGCGTCCTTAATAGAGATAATGAAACAATGTTTAGAAGATATGGCATCGAATGGAAAGCATCTGATAGACAACAACGATGAATATAATCTCGAAAGTTTTTATTATCTTCTTGATACTTTTCGAAATTATGAAAGTCAACAATCAAATGATTTGACAGATAAAGTAATATCAATAGTAGATTTATTAACATCAGTTAGCAACATTATTCGTTCGAAATATTATTTCGAAACATTTCTTCAATTATCATTTGATACAACTGACTTTAATATATTACAACGTTTTTTATTAAATCAATGTCCCGTATTTTTAAACGCATATAAAGGCAAACATTCCTATGAAATTCATGATACATTGTGCGAACAAATCTTTGATCAATATATACAAATATTGGAACATTTTCTACCAAATATTGAAACTTGGAAAACACCAGTAATAATTGCTCTAACACATATTGTTGATATCATGGTCAATGCTTCATTAATCACACAAACTTATATTCTTCAACAACCAAATATTATTGATTATGGATTAACAATTCTTCGAAATGAACGTCTTCGTACAACAATAAAATCAAACCTTATGACTCCTGAAACATGGCTTATTAATTCCATTCTCACTGGATTACATAATATGATCTATGATCTTAAACTTCTAGCAATTTTAAAACGAAAAGACGTTACATCTACTTTCATGCAAATAACTCGTATTGCTTCGTATGATCGTATTCAAATACATGCTTATCTTATATTAGCTGGTATATTAAGTGAAGCTGAAATTCAAGAATTGAATAATGCAAAAGAAATTACAATAGTTTTCCTAAAATATTTAAGTAAAGCAATGAAATCTGAAGATAAAATGTTCAGAGAAATTCCCATGATTGCAATACTATGCGGATTAAAAAGTATGTATTCGAGATAATGTTTGTGATATTGTCAGATTTGTTTGTATTTCTATAGCTCTTGTTCAACACGATGACATTCAAAATGCTATTTTAACTCAAGATCAAGATTTACAAGTACTTTCGAATATTATTTTTAAATATCATGATCATGAATTAGCTCATGCATTGAGTATTCTATGGACATTATCATTTAACACGAATGGTGCTTCGATAATTCGAATCAAATCGGCATTGATGGATAGGATTCGAATGATAGCGAAAAAAGATTATGCAGATACAACTAATAAAGAACGTAGAAAAATAAACAACATGATATTAAGTGCTGCAGAAGGAATATTATGGCAAATTGAAAAAGAAACAACGATCAGTCAATCAAAAACAAACGCTATGGTTGTGACTTCACAATCAGAATCATCGGACGATTCATATGATGTAATGATTAGTTATTCACATGATGATAAACAATTTTGTCACAAAATCGCTGATAATTTAGTCAACGATGGATTCAAAGTGTGGATCGATAAAAACAATATAACTGGTTCAACGGCAGCTGCTATTGCAGGTGGAATTGAAAATAGTCAAATTGTACTACTTGGAATGACATATAGTTATAAAACTAGTCCGTGGTGTCAGAGAGAAAGTAATTATGCTGTTCAATGTCAAAAAACAGTTATTCCATTGAAATTACCACCTGCTTATACTCCAGATGGCTGGCTCGGTTTACTTTTAGCAGGTTTAAATTATATTAATTTTTGTAAAGTTGAATTTAATATTGCATATGAACAATTGAAAACAGAAATTAAAAAGTATCGAAATGACAAAATAGGCGGTAGCGTTACGAAATCGTCGTTAAATGAAAATGAATATTCCTATCCTCCTCAATCAGATGGTGTCTATACTACGATTCCAATAGAAAGTTGGACAAATCAAAATGTGATTGATTTTTTCAATGATAAAAAATTATATCCATTGATTCTGCTTTGTAATGAAATGGATGGACCGGCATTATATGAATTTTATAATTTTTGCCGTGAAAATTCAACAGTAGCATTTGAATCTTTACAAAAACAACTCAAGAAGAAGCTTAGTGATTATGATTTATCTGCAATTGAATATGCACGTTTTATCAGTGAAATGAAGAAATTAAATCAAATTACATAGACTCAAGCTCAAGAGAGAGAGAGAGACAGAAATTATGTTCATATTGTCTAAATTTTCTGTATCACGAGAACTTTTTCACAAGATAACTTTTACGATGTTTTTCATGATTTTACACTAAAAAAATCCTTATGAAAAACGAACGAAAGTCCTTTATGAGTTAATTTATCTCATATGAAAAGTACCGGGTGTCCCAAAAGTCCTGTCCCGATAAGTTTTTTGATTTTCTGCACTATTATATATGATAAAATCAACTGTTTTTTTTTCAAAAGATAGACCGAAACATGAAGTTTTTTTTTCATAAAACAAAATTTGAAAAGTACTGTTCAAAAGTGTTACCTTCAACTGAAATACAAAAACTTAGTCTTTTTTCTTTGAAGAGTTAACAGTTAATCAAGTGAATTATCTCGATATGCTCGAAAGTTTCTTTTATCCATATTTACAAAGAAGAAAACTTACAAAGAAAATTATTTTCCAACAAGATGACGCTCCAGCGCATTTCGCGAAGTCAATTCGTTCTTGGTTAAACAACAAATTGGCTAACCGCTGGATAGGAAGAGGAGGATCGATCTCTTGGGCTTCAAGATCACCTGATATGACATCTTTGGATTCTTTTCTTTGGGGTTATATAAAAAACAACGTGTACAAAAATAATTTAAAGGATCTCGACGATTTAAAAAAGACTAAGTTTTTGTATTTCAGTTGAAGGTAACACTTTTGAACAGTACTTTTCAAATTTTGTTTTATGAAAAAAAAACTTCATGTTTCGGTCTATCTTTTGAAAAAAAAAACAGTTGATTTTATCATATATAATAGTGCAGAAAATCAAAAAACTTATCGGGACAGGACTTTTGGGACACCCGGTATATCCTATTCTCTTGCTTTTTTTACGCAATTTCACAGATCACTGTTAATCAACAACATCCAAGTACAGTATCAGCAAATTCTTTGTTCATGCCGTAATCTGCTACTTTTCTATCATATTGATCGTCGATGGCAATCACCCATTTTATGATTTGAGATGAATCTTTAATGCAGAATTCATCTCTCTTTTCCTCGTCATTATTTAAATAAACTGTGTCGTATTCATTCCACCATGCGTTGGAGTCTTTAACTTGATGTAGTTGGCTGCGAGTGATTTCTTTGACTCTTCCCATTCGAATTTGTGCGCATATAAAAGCTCCTTGATTTCGTGCTTTGCCAAATGTATTTTTAAGTGAACGTGCAAAATAGATGCCAAAACCAAGCATTTGAGGTGGTTTCTCACTTCGTCTAAAATCACTGTGCGCAATCAAAATAGCATGCTCAGGTTTTGTTTGATGAAATCCGATGTAAATATCATCATTTGTATTCTCTCTGACTGCAGACCAACGTGGCTGGGGTTGATAATCAGTTGAATGAAAAATCATAATATGTTCGAGTTTACGATTTGTACAAAAAGTTGTGTTTTTACAAGGGTAGTTACCGAGTGTTTCCGTACGGTTATGTCCAAGTAAATGATAAGGTAAATAGCGTTTATGCTTCGGTGAAAGAGTTTTTCTTGGCTGATTATCATCGTACGGTTTATAATGCCATAATACTCGATAATGATAATAATCCATCAGAAATTGTAAGAACAGAAATATACAGGATATGGCGAGGACAACTGTCAAGTTTTTAAACAGACCAGACAGGTTCAGCGTAAAAAATAATATAATTAGAATTATTCGCATGATTGCACATATAATCAAGTATACGAACCGAAACCGAAAACGTAAATGCGGTCTTGTTCGATAACATGGACAGTTACAATTCAGGGAAAAGAAACGGCAGACAGCACTGCTACAGAAAATTTTCATATGCAAATTACACCCATTTTCTATTATCAATTGCGGAGATGCAAGTATAAAAAGGATGATAAGACATATGAAAATCAACGTTGTTATGATGGTCATAGCCATACTTAAAAACAAAGAATAAAGTAAAATATTATCTAATGTTGCATCCTGTCGGGAACTCGAATTAAACGTTTTCCGTCCTGTATCGCCGTCTTTTGTCGTAAAAAAGAAATTCGGGTTGTCAACCACTTTCATATACAATGTAACTACGCATATACATTCCGAAATATGTACGATAAGATGAAGAAATGGCAATAATCGATAAAAGCAGCCGTTCAAACACATTGACTTGATTTTTCAAGATCGCAGCTCAAAGTGCCAGGAAAGTTTGTTTTTTATTTTGCTTTGAAATTATGATACGAAACGAAATATGCGATTAGCTTGGGAAGTTACCTGTTTTTATCTGTGTATAATGAAGCTCTTATCTAGATGGACGATGTAAACATGATAACACGCATGTGCAAAAGATCTTTATTATTTGATACACCACATTGTAGTCATTGGTTTGCCTATTAATTAGTATATATAATAAATACATATTTTCTGTTCCTTGGATTTAAATCATTGAATGAAAATAGATAGTCAATTGGCATGTAGATTTATGTTTTAAATATGGATTTGTTGAAAATGAATTCGGTATATTGGTTTATTACCCATCGTCATGAATCTGCATCAGAGTTTTTAATATTCGTAAGATCAATAGGACCATAAGAACTATATTTCAACTGTCAACCCACAATGCACTTTAGTCAAGACAATCTAAAGAGTTCACTCAGAATGTCGCCTCACCCTCAATATTCAAGCTACTCCGATCCTGATTCTAGAGTTTTCAGGGTAAAAAAACCAGTCTAATTGAGATAAGGATCTCGTTTTACGGTCTTACCGTTTTATTGGTAAAAAAACCTTCTAAGTCTAGATAAGGATTCTCTTTTCAATCCTAGTAAAATTTTTGTAGAGCTCTGTATATTATGCTTAAAAACTTTTTCTGGATATTTTTCTAAAATAAATTCAGAGCAGATTTTATTCAAATCTATTTTTTTACTTTTGTTTTTTCATAAACCAATTTGCTTGTAAAGACAAGTAGCGCTCATCCCATGGATTCGTAGATCCTTTTCTGAAAGAGATTTACTACAATGTCCTAACAGATATATAGTATTGTTGATATTAAGCGTTGTCTTTTGATCAACAGAAGCGCTAAACATTACATAAAACATAACAAACAAATTGCTCTTCTCTTGCAGAGATATTCAGTATAATCGATTAACAGTCATTTGATTGATTGATTCAGAGAAACATCTATAAAGACGAGTACAAGGACTGTACCGTTGGGTCTTATTTCTTTCACATTTATATTTACTTATACATTTTTTCTCAATAAAAAGATAGTGTTTAGCTAGCAAAAGGTACTACTCACGAATATACGTTTCACTTTCGAAGAGAATCAACGATTAGATACTCTCTGCAGTGTTATTTCGTTACAATTTTGAGACTTGCTCAACTCTTTCCCATAGAGATCATTTCGTCAACTACTATCGGATTATTTATGTCTTCTAGCATTCATTTTTATGAAAAAAAAGCATAGTTAATGAGATGATCAATAGTTGCCAATTTTGTGATACTGAGAGCTCAACAATGTTAAGGATTTCATAAAGTTGAGAATTTTTTAATAACGTAAAAATTTTTGAATTCGATGATTGTATGCGTCTGCTACATAGAGATTTAGTTGGCTATCGAGTCTTACTGACCAAGGTGCAGTAAGTGTAGTAGCATTAGTACCATTTACACCTGTAATTCCAGCTATAGTAGTTGCATTTAATAGTCCTGCATAAAAAAATTGAATACGATTATTGTTTCTATCGGCAACATATAAATTGCCCATAGGATCAAATGTTGTCCCAATAGGATTATAAAATTGTGCTGGTGTTGTACCAGCAGTTCCACTAATGTCTCCAGCAATCAATGTCCAGAAGGTCGAACCCAACACATATCGAACTATATTATTAGCAGCGGTGTTGGCAATCACTAAACTGTTTGTCAATATATCAAACTGTAAACCTATGGGCCAATATAATCGTGTATTACTATTTCCTGCTCCTCCTCCAGTGACTCCAAATACTAATGTACCAGAATTATTACCAAGCACATATGACATGATTCGATGATTTCCAGAATCCGCTATATAAAGTGTATTCGATGTTGGATGAAGAATAATACCATAGGACCAATTTAATTCATTGCTAGAGTTACCAGCAGAACCTAAGGACAAACTTTTATATGAAGAAAAAACAACGTTGTTTTGTTTATTTTTCTTACCTGTACCAGCAATTGTTGTTCCCGAATTAGCTCCTTTACGCCAGAATTGAATCCGATGATTGCCTGTGTCTGATATGTATAAATTTTCATCTGAATCAATCAGAACTCGTGACGGTAAATATAATTTATCTGAAGATGAACCACTTGTTACATTGCCAGCTACTCTTTGACCTATTGAACTACCAAATAAATATTTTTGAATTCGATGATTGGCTCCATCAGCAATATAAAGATTATTAGCATAGTCCAAAAATATATCATAGGGAGTATTTAATTGATTGTTAGCAGAACTAGGACTACCACTAATTCCAGCTACTGTGATACCAGTTGAATTCCAACGAAGTACAGGTGTTGATATTATTCTTTTTGTTGGAGATTTAATTAAAAGAACTAGTAGAATAGTAGCTATGATCAAAATAACAAGTAAAGTTATAAACACAGATGTAACAATATACTGACGTGAACATCTATAAACATGATTAGAAATGAAAATCACCATTCCTCGTTAGAAGAAAGTATACTAACTTTTTATTTTTATTTCGTTTGGATTGTTGATGATAATCTTGAATGATTCCTGTTCGATCTAGTTCAGCATTATTATTCAACTTGATATTTGAAAATAAACTGTTGGTCCCGTGAGGAGTGACTTGAGAAGATTTTGATAATGATGATTTTCTCATTGAGTTTTCATGCAACTAGAATAATAATATCTTATTAAAAAATATCTAAAGAATATATATTTCTAAAATTCTAACCGGTGATAAATTGCTATTATTCAATATAATTTTTTTTGGTAATCCGATAGTTGCATGAATGATATTGTTCGATCGTTTCTTTTTCATTGATCGATTATGACGACGATGATGTCGTCTTTCCATTACTTTGCAATTCTTTTATTCATTGAATTTCAATATCTTATATTTCTTTCTTTGAATACATTAGCATATAATGAAACCATAAAGATATTTTGTCTAGAAATATAATAAAACTCGAACAAAATTTGAAAAGAAATTCAAATGTTCCACGATCAATCATCTACACAGGCAAGTACAGGTAAAACATAAATCCCACTGTTTAGTTATTGATTAATCTATTTTCATTAATATCATTCAAGATAATGTCATTCGAAAAACCAAGATCAATTATTCATATCAGAATTCGAACAAGAAAAACTTCTCACTCTGATATAAATGACAAATCCACATATAAATCACCTTCAAACACCAGTAATAGTCAATATAGTCGACAACAAGTATCAAAACAAAGATATGCTTCTCCAAGTCTATGGTCTGATAAAAACTCTCTTACAATTGATCATCATCGAAATATAGAAAAAAAGAAAACAAAGTCAGTTCTAATATTTACTAAAATGAAATATTATTCTTAATTTATTCTTATCGATAGATACTCAAAACAATATATCATTATCTCTATTATCGTTAGTATTTTATCAATAATAATAATTACTGCTGTTCTCTTAGCATTATTGATAAAACCAAGAAGAATAGTATCAGGTAAAAGTAAGACAAAATATATGTGACAATTAGTTTCTTCTTATAGATCTTTCAGTCTCACTTCGTTGGAACTCTACAGGTATAACAATACTGAGGAGAACAGGTGGAGGTGTACCAAGTTCAGCTCCTAATCAAACGAACCATCCATACGGTTTGGCATTCGATTCCTTAGGTGCATTCTATATAGCTGATTCTGGGAATAATCGAATTCAAAAACTCATCATAGGTACATCGACTGGTATAACTGTTGCAGGTCAGGCAAACGCAGCAACAGGAACTGATTCTTATGGTTTAAATTTTCCTATCCATATGGCATTTGACTCCAATGACAACATGTATGTTTCAGATAAAGAAAATAGTCGTGTTCAATTTTTCTCTCGTGGTAATCTGTCAGGAACAACTGTTGCGGGTATAACAGGTAACTAGCTGTTCTTTTATAAGCTTATATCTAAACATAAGATATTCATAGGTTCACCAGGAAGTACCAATGACAAACTGTCTAAAGCAAATGGCATTGCATATGACTCACAAACTAATAATCTTTATATTGCAGACACCGATAACCAACGTGTTATGCAATATCAATATGGAGCATCAATGGGTAATGTGATTGCGGGAGGTAATGGATACGGCTTAAATACCTCTCAATTGTCTACGTCTTACGCACTATATTTTGATGTATTTTCAAATAGTCTTGTTATTGCTAATGCCGATATGCCTAGGATAGTACGGTGGAGGATTGGTGACTATAATGGGACAATTGTAGCTGGTAGTTTTACTGGTGTTGTTGGAAATGATGCAACATCTTTAAACTATCCACGTGGTGTGAGTCTTGACCCTATGGGTAATATTTATGTGGCTGATACAGTAAACAATCGTATTCAATTCTTTCTATCAGGACAAACTGTTGGTAGAACTGTTGCTGGTATAACAGGTGTATATGGTACAAATATGACTCTATTAGACCATCCCTTCTGGGTAACTCAAGACAAGCAACTTAATCTTTACGTATCTGATACATATAATCATCGAGTGCAAATGTTTAAACGCTATTGAACGATGAAAGAATCTTTATGTGTATAACAAGAAATCAATGAAACTGTCTTTGATGTTTTCCGTTAAACATAAATGTGAACCATGAGTCAGTTTTTGTTGTTTGATTCGAATTCCATAGTTGACGTTTTAAATTAACATAGAAATAATCTTGATCTGAGTACATAATTAATTCAGTGGCAAGTTCAAAATGTCGTCGCGTAGACAAATCAACATTCGGATAGACTTGTTCATCATCATCTTTCATCTGTATATCGTCGATCGATGTATATCCATGCATATCAAAAACATAAATCTGTCGTGCATGTGTTGTCCATTGTACATCAGCAGGATTCAAATGAGAACAAGTGAAATTCCATGCAAGAAGAGCTGATATGAAACAACCATCAGGCAAAAGTTCATAGGTTACTTGTTTGAAAGTTATGGTTGTGGCTAAATCTGTTTCATATTTTCGATATATTTTTGGTTGACCACCTGAGAATGGCATTGGAAGAATATCCGTAGGTGAGACTTGCTGTTGAGTGAAAAGTGGCGGCGGTGATGATGATTTCATCTGAGAAATAATAGGCAAGTCGATAAAAGTGTCCAATGAATCGACATAGAGTGATGTGTTCATTGGAAATGGAGTTGGCCAATTGCTATAAAACATACTATTAGAAATAGCAACACGAATGCGATGACCAGATAAAAAAGTCCATGTAGTGAAATGAAGCTTAACATCAATTGTGTATATATGATTTGGTTCGAGATAGGCCGGTGGTACTTGGCGTTGAGCACCATTCATTCCGCCTAAAGCTACGAGCCATACTTGACCATCGATATCAACATCTTCAAGACGCACTATCCAATGAGCCAGACGAGATGTGGCGCTTACCTAGAGATTGAACTATACATATTTCTATCTGGATGATGAGGGTTTCTCTTTACCTGAAGAGATACTTTGACAAAACCGATAATTTCAATATTCTCGACTATCAAATCACTTTCATAAACGAGACAATCTTTATCAAAAGGTTGTTGGTCTCCTGTCAGTCCACCCAACCACGCACCACCTTCATAACCAATTCCTGGTCGATACTCAAGTGTATTCACAATGTTATTACTACTATTATTTTGTTTTAATTTTTCAACTAACTTCTGTTCGTTGCTCATAAACATTCGTCGTATTTGTTGTTGAGGAATCGGCCACCGAGGCTCATAACGATAGGTTCCTGTAGTGAGACTCGTTCGAATAAATAATGTGATATCTAGTTCATTCAATATATCACTGCTGTTTTCACTTTCATCTCTCAGCCAATGATTAAACCATCGAACCATCTCAGCTTTACCATCGAAACCAGGACCTGGATTACGATTAGAATATTCAGGCATTGCATGAACAAATGGGCCAACAACGACTTTGATCTTGGGTGATACATGACTTGCACGTTCATATATATTAATTGCAAAATCTTTGTATCTACGTATAATGTATTATCAAGTAAAACTTCATTTTGATCTATAAACTTACGCATCATAAAGTCCTGCAAGTAAATAAACGGGTATAGTCAGATTATCATAAGCATATTTTATCGAATTTTTTCTCCAAAACGAATCGTCTAATTGATGCTCAAGATAAATATCAATCCACGGCCGTCTTGTAAATCGCTGTTCTAACCATTTTTCATCCATTATATAGTTAGGACTCGCTGGTAATGCATTTTCATGATCGACTGATAGTATATATTCATCTTGATGAAGTATACCATCGCCGTAATGAACATCATTATTGTACAAATCTTCTGAACCATGTGCAACGAAAATAGCTCCCAGAGCGGGTGGTCGTCGTAAAGTAGCCATCATTAGAGAGTTGAATGCTGACCAACTTAAACCGTACATGCCTACACGACCATTTGAACGAGAATGTTCGGCAAGCTGTTCGATTACATGTTCACAATCGTCTAATTCTTGTGATGTGTACTCATATTCAATAAGAATACCTTCAGAAGAGCCTGTACCACGAATATCGACTTTAGCCACAATGAAACCTCGCCTTGCTAGATACTGAATATTCGGTTGATTGAAATTGTAGAAACTATCGTCTTTCCTATACGGTTTATATTCGAGAAGAATAGGAAATTTTTCGTCACTATATGTTGGTATAGGTATAGTAAGGGTAGCCGAAAGGCGAATACCATCAGGCATCAAAAGCCATACATTTTCTGTTGTAAATGCATACATATGTGAGACTGCATCTATCAATTGCTGCACTTGAAGATAAAAAAACAATGTAAAAAAAACAAAACGAATATTGGATTTCATCGATGCGTCGATGGAAGAATAGACAATAGTTTTGTTTTTTTCTCTTTCTCTCGTCATTATACGTATAAGCACAATGATATTTTTCTTTTAAGGTTATGTGATTGAGGATTATAGAGGACAAATATCATAGATATTTTAACTTGTGATTTTTTTCTAAAACATGTTAAAAAACAAAAAAAAATCATGTAACCGATCGAATGTCAATGGAAACTGTTC
>Ga0209915_1001275_pt1 | contig 38311 bp, 33 predicted proteins | sample ThiBiot_750_plan_FD_183952 | JGI IMG/M metagenome (GOLD analysis project Ga0209915, IMG submission 183952) | Wastewater bioreactor microbial communities from Cape Town, South Africa - Thiocy_cont_750_plan (SPAdes) | ecosystem: Engineered > Bioreactor > Thiocyanate-remediating > Anaerobic-Aerobic... | reverse complement strand
TGAATCGGATGTAAAAACGATGAATAATTTAATATCAATTATTGATTTATTTTTTTCTCGGTGCCCCGGCAAAAAGCATCGGTGCCCAGGCGATGCCCGGGCTAGCCCACCCCTGGTTACGCCACTAGTTATCGCATTTGTATCCCACAATGCGCATGAACTGAGTTTTGGTTGATTGAATGAAATGCCTATACGTATACGAAAAATGATTTCATATTGAATCTCTTTTAAACGAACACTCGCTTACTAGAAATATTGTTAATAATCAATAAAAAAATCAATAAACAGCTTAGAATCATGATTTTTAAAACACAATAAAAACATTCATGTAAATTCAATTTTTATATATTAGTAATTATTATTTTTTTTTCTCTTGAACAAATATTTCTTTGTTAATAATACGTGTCTGTGATAGTAAAAGCTGTCAGTAGTTTGGTCTTTCATTCAATTAAATTTTTTAGCTTAACGAGTTAATTTATTGTTCACAAAGTGACGTTTCACTGTAACTAAAAATGGGAAAGATTTAGAATTGTTTATTTCAAAAATAAATACGACAAATTTTGACGCTAAATGTTCTGCCGAAACTGATCTACAATCTCCAAAATTCGATCAGCCGTTTCCGTAACCGTCATCTTCGTATTATCCAATCTTACTTCATTCTTATACAATTCTCTCGTTTTCAAAATTTTATTCCATTCAATTGCACGTTCGAAATTACGGAATCCACTATCTCGTGTTGGTTCGAGAACGCGTTCTTTCAAAATTCCATCATCACTCACAACTAGAGTTATAATTAAATATTTGAATTCATCGTGCGACAGGTAATTTGGCAATTGATCTATTCTCGTATCTTTCAAATCATTAATCATAATGTTCTTATATCCATAGCGATAATAATTCTTCAGAATGAATATCAAGTTCTCAAACGACATTTGTTCTTCTTCAGGTGAAACGTTTGACCATTCTCGATCTAAATGAAACACACGAAGACAGCCAAAGTCAATTGAAGGCCATGATTTATTCTGTTGGATGAGTGTACAAACAGAGGATTTACCAGCACCAGGAGAACCGTTGATAAAAATAAAGTCGACCATGATCTGCAGAACAAAATATATTTCGTTAAATTGTGTCTCTTCCAACGAATTACGTTAGTATATATTGTGAAAGTTAGATGACTTACTTTTACAGGTTATCTGAATGAGTAATGTTTTTCTACATGAAGGCCAACCTTCATACACTCATAAAGGGAAGATAAACCAAAATAAATAAAAATTCTGACTAATATTTTCCATTTCAAAAGCTATTCGAATTCGTTGTAGCAACAATTCTGTTAAAAAAATATGCAACTCTATTTTTTTGTCTCGAACAAATATTTGTTTGTTAACAATACGTGTCTGTAATACCACGAGCTGCCAATAGTTTGATCTTTTCATGACATCATCCTTGACAACGCGGCATATTAAGCAAATAAGAATTTGAAGTTGTTGTTTCTTTTTTCAAAAGAACGATCAACGCACATGGCGTCAGTAACTGGGAGGAATTTATGTGTAATTTGTGAAAAACGCAAAATAACATATATATGTGAAGGATGTTCGAAAAGTTTTTGTCGAAATCATCTGTCAGAACATAATCAAGAACTTAGAAGACAATTAGATGAAATTGAAGATCAGCGAAATTTATTGCAGCAAAATTTAATCGATCGAAAAGTGAATTCACACAATCAGCCTTTACTAAAGCAAATTAACCAATGGGAAACAGAACATACGAATACATTTTTGCATGAAATTGAGATTAAATTTGAACGATTAACAAAACAATTAAAAGATATTCGACAAGAAAATAAACTCAATGAAATTATATTAAACCAACTGGAGCAAACACTCAAGTGTATCGAAGATGAACTGAAAAATCAACCATCAACTATTTCAATAGAAGAAGATTCTTCTTCATCATTTATTAGTAAAATATTTGGTAATATTTCTCAAGATCAATCGATTCCTTCTATTCCAATCCATGCGACATGGAATCAAAATGGAATTACAATTGCTGGAGGAAATTCATCAGGAAATAATTTAAATCAATTATTATATCCAGTAGGTCTTTATGTGGACATTGACGAAACAGTCTATATAGCTGATTATAACAATAATCGTATTGTACGATGGGAAAAGAATGTAAAAGAAGGTTGTATCGTAGTAGATCGAGAAAATAATCAGTTATCTAGACCAATTAATGTGATTTATAATCGAAAGAACAATTGTTTAATTGTCTCTCATTTCGATAACAAACAAGTATTACAATGGTGCTGTCAGAATCGCAAATTTCAAGAAATAATTGCTTCGAATATCGCTTGTTCGGGTTTAGCCATGGATAATCATGGATATATCTATGTGTCTGATAGAGAAAGACACGAAGTCAAAAGATATAAGATTGGAAAAAAAGAAGAAACAATTGTCGCCGGTGGCAATGAACAAGGAGATCGTCTCAATCAACTGAATACTCCTCATTATATCTATGTTGATCAACAGCAATCTGTCTATATCTCGGATTGTAATAATCATCGTATAGTGAAATGGGTGAAAGGTGCAAAGCAAGGTAGTGTTGTTGCTGGTGGTTTAGGCAGTGGAAATAGTTTGTCACATTTGTCAGATCCTCGTGGAATATTTGTCGATCAGTTCGATAGTCTTTATATAGCTGATTCATACAATCATCGAGTCATGCGTTGGTTGAAAGGAGCAAAACAAGGTGATATTATTGTTGGAGGAAATGAGGCAGGAGCACACGCGAATCAATTAAATTGTCCGATGGGCTTAGCATTCGGTCACAAAGGCAATCTTTATGTATCCGATTGTCATAATCATCGTGTTCAAAAGTTTCCGATTAATTTACTCAACTAAAGTATATAATCAAGAGAAAAAAAAACATGTAAATCATTACCCTCTACTCTTTTTTTTACTTTTGTTTAATGATAATAAATCTTATCGTTATCAGTAACCTAGAAGGTGCGTATTTATGCAGTGGACACACATACTTTACTTTGATTTCTCTTGATAGAACGATGACATTCTTGATATTTCTTTTTATTTTTGGCTTTTTTCTACAAAATAGTTGCGCTAAAGAACCTGTTATTGTCCATACACAATACGGTGATATATTAGGTTATCAAACTGATATTGCACGTGTGTTCTACGGCATTCCTTTTGCTCAACCGCCTATTGGCCCATTGAGGTTTAACTAGACGAATTCTAAGATTTTCTCCCATATAATTTCACCTTTTTTATTCTATTAAGATGGCAACCGCCAGTACCTGTTGTTAAATGGAGTCCTCAAACAATCAATGCTACACAACCTCCTCCTGCTTGTTCTCAACCACCGAACTCTATATGGTCGATTCGTACGTCAAGTGGTGTAAGAGATTTTTCGCAGATATCAGAAGATTGTCTCTATCTGAATATATTCACACCCTTACTCAACAATTCATCATCGACAAGTTCTCTACCTGTAATGCTGTTTATTCATGGTGGTGGTTTTCGAGCTGGCAGTGCTTCAGATCCATCTTATGAATCAGAACATCTAGTAAATACTACTAATGTGATAGTGGTACTACTACAATATAGATTAGGTGTGCTCGGTTTTCTGGCAACTGGAAACGGTCGAGATGATATCAAAGGTAATTACGGAATACTTGATCAACGTTTAGCAATTGCATGGGTCAAAGCTAATATTGAAGTATTTGGAGGAGATCCAAATCAAATTACACTCTTTGGACAAAGTGCTGGTGCTCAATCAACTGCTTTACATTTTATAACTCAAGATATGCAATCATTTTTTCAACAGGCTATTATCGAAAGTGCACCGTTTACAGTTCCATTCAGGTAGAATACACGTATGCTTTAAAACATAATTGTTTTTTTTTCTCGATAGAACATATTCTGAATATATTGCTCCGGCTGTTCTTCTTGCTGAACAATTAAAATGTTCTATTAATAATGTGACATGTTTTCGACTTCGTTCTACCGAAGAAATCATCACAGCTCAATCGGCAGTGGATAGCAAGTTCACTTCATTGAATCCTTTACTGTTTTTTGAACCATGGTTACCAGTTATTGACAACGACATTATTCATGGTTCAATATTGAATATTTCCGATACATCATTTCCATGGAAATCACTCGCTATCGGTACAGTTACTGACGAATGTCTTGATTTTGTCTATAGTCGATGGCAGAAAGTATTAACACCTAGTGAATACATCGTACTCATGGTTGGTCTGTACGGAGAAAAGGCTGGTAAAGTGCTCGAGAAATATCCACCGGAAGGTGAAGGTGATCAACGAGATTTAGTTGTGCGCGGTTGTACACAATGGGTATTTGTTTGTCCGACTCGTGCATTTGCTAGAAAAGGAGCGCTCTACTATTATGCTTACGGATATCCATCGAATGGAGAAAGGTTTTCAAATCGTATAACATGCCGTGGACATGCATGTCATGGTGATGAATTACCGATTGTTTTCGAAGCAAATTGGGGAAATTTAACTGATGCTGATCGACGTATGTCTCAACATGTAGCTACCTATTGGACAAACTTTGCTAAAAGTCAAAATCCTAACGAACCATTTAATGTCTCGTTATCTTGGCCAAAAATGAATAGCACAACTAATGAACCATACATGTTTCTGCAAGATCCACTTCAAATCGAAGAGAATTATTTGAAAAGTGACTGTGATTTTTGGGATCAGATTGGATATAAAATGTTGTTTTGATGACATTTGTAATTTTTCGCAGAAAAATCGTCGTATTGTAACACGCATATTTTAACTTATTTTCTTCGTTCTTATCAAAAACACAATAAAATACCATATAAAATCTTGCGTCTTCAACTAGAAAAAAGGAAGAAAGATGTATTTTCGAAATACAACTGTGTTCATTGGTTTATTGTTCAACTTTTGTGTTCCTCATTCTTTCAAAGTCGTCAATGAAAAATCTAATCCGTGGCCTATTTTCAATAATGATTCATACAATTATCTGCTTGGTTTATTCGTTCAACATAGAATTCCATTATTTCGACATTCTCATACCATTGCAGAACCTGCCATATTTCGTACTGCCATTCTCTTATCCCAAGCATATAATATTACTGCAAATGGAAAATTATTTGCTTATCTAGTAGTAGATACAAGTGGACGTGATGTTATCGAAACACTAGATTATACATGTACAGCAATAACAGAAAATCAAATTCTAGGAATTGTTGGACCGGAATATTCGAATGAAGCAAAGATCGTTTCAAAATTTGCTAATCGTGTAGGTTTACCCGTTGTTGGATATTCTACAACGGATCCTGAACTTTCTAATCGTTATGCATACCAAACATTCTATCGATTTCCCCCTTCTGATATCATTACAGCTCAAGCATTATTTCAATTATATATGAAATACAAATGGAATTCGACAAACATTATCTATCAATCGGATGATTATGGTGAAAATGGGTTGAAAGCAATGACTGAAGTGTTTAATGATGATATTAAAATAACATGTAAAATCAAATATGATCTATCGACTAATCGAATCGATGATTTCGAACGGCAATTGAAAGAAAGTTCGTCTCGTATCGTTGTTGTTTGGGCAAATGCGAATGTAACCAGGAAAATCATTGACTTAGCATTAGAAATTGGTGATATTATGTCTCCTAGCTTTCTCTGGATATTGATAGCACAAAATTCAACTCTACAAATAACAGAAAACGATGAGCATGTCGATCAATTAACAGGAGTTTTAATGTTACGACAAGCAATGCCAAATGTATTTAATATACCAACAAATACGACTCTAATGCATGATGTACTTGCTATTTGGAAGACATATCATTCAGAAAGCTATCCGACAATTGAAAACCCATTAGATATCTATGCTCTCTATGCTTTTGATGCAGCATGGTTTTTGATTTTAGCTATTGAAAAATTATGTGAAAAACATCCTCAGACTTGTCTTTCACCATATAATCACACAGATTCATGTTTTGCAAGTGAATTCATTCTACGTGATGAATTAAGCGAAATTATGCAAACAATAAATTTTCTCGGTGTGTCAGGTTATGTAGGATTTCAAACCAATAAAACTGATCGTATAGATAGTACAACTGCTCAATATGTTATTGACAATCTTCAACCATCGCCAATCGAAACAAGTGCATTATTAGTAATTGAAGTTTTGAAATTAAATGATACGACAATAAATAAACATCGTAAAAATCAAAGTCATTGGATGGAAACAGGTCCGATGATTCGATGGCCAAATGGATTACCTGAATCACCACGTGGCTATGCAAGTTTAAAAGGTCATTGCACAACGTTCGAATAGAATAATATCTCTGTACATATTTTTGTTTTCTAGGAATGAAATTGAATATTACTGTCTATAGATCTCCACCATTTTTCATGCTCAGCAATCAAACAGATAATCAACAACCATCAGGTTACATTCCTGATTTAGTTGAAGCACTTAAGAAAGAAATGAAATTCTCATATCAATATAATATTGCACCAATCGATGTTCGTTATGATGAATTAATATCATGTGTTCATAATCATACCTATGACATCGTCATAGCAGATCTAGCAATCACGGCTGCTCGTTCGGCGAAAGTAGATTTTAGTTATCCTATCTATGATAATATAATGCGATTGGTTGTACGTAAAAGTCAACGATCAACTATTAGCCCATTTGCATTCTTAAAACCATTTTCGATTATACTTTGGATATTGATCATTGTTGTCTTCTATTTCATTTCAGCAATATTAATTGCAGTCTATGAATTTTTTGACACCATTCCAAATATAGAAGCGACACAACAGAGTGATATTTATGATAGAAACTTTATGATTGCCTTGATCAAATCTATGTATTATACGGTTGGAGCATTGTTACAGCAAGGTAGTGAATTACAACCCAAAACATTCTTTGGTCGTCTTCAAACTGTTATTATTTGGATGATGAGTATCATTCTAGTTGCATTATTAACAAGTAATATGACAACTTATTTTACTGCACAACGTGAAAAATCATGGTTACAAAGTATTGAAGATTTGAGAATGTGTCGTAAAGTAGCATGTGATCGAATTGGTATTGTCGAAAAATCACAAAATGAAGAATATTTTTTCAATGAAATAATGAATGGAAATCCGACGAAATACTATTATCTCAAATATCCACATGAATGTTTCGAAAAATTATTAAATAATTATATTGATGTTGCTATTTCGGATAGTTCGAATGCAGATTATTTGACACAAACACCCGAATATTGCCAATTGGAAACCGTAGGCCCACCGTTTGGCAAGACTTATTTCGGAATAGCTTTTCAGAAGAACTGGCGTTATAAACAAGATTTAGATAATCATATAATGACTTTAAAATTAAATGGTGTTATTGATGAACTCTTAGCAAAATGGTTTCAGCAAAAGAATTGTACGGATAATTCAAGTGAAGAACAAAAGTTGGATATTTTGGAAGCTAGTGGTCTTTTTTATATCTTTATCAGTATTACAGGGATTAATGTGATGGCTTTTATTCTCAAGAGATTATGCAATGCATTGAAACACAATCGTGTAGAACCTAGCAATGATCTTACATCTGTTCATTGTGAAAGACTTCCTAAGAAAAAGAAACGAAATTTAAAGCAACATTCAATACAAATTCTTCAATAATTGAACAATTATTCAACGAAGTTTATATTTCTAAAAACTAACATCATAAAACTCTGCTGCACGTTGAAAACCAATATTCTGATACATTTTGTTCGAAGCCGGATTTGCTTCATCAGCAAAAAGTGCACATTGTTTCTTACGAACATTCAATACAAGTTCAGTTAGTTTGTAAACAGCAGTAGTTGCAAATCCTTGATTTCTTAAATCTGATGGTGTATACACCCAACTAATTAAATCATAGTTTGCTATTTGTCTTGCTATAGCCAGCATAGAAACGAGCTGTTGAGTATCACTGAAAACTAATTTATAAAAAAGTTCCTTTTTAATTTTATCTTCGACAGCAGCTTGTAATTCGTCGTCGGAATCGAGCGGACGTAAGCCAACATCGACGGAAAATTGTTTCGACCATATTGTTAAAATCGAAAGATCTTCCATAGTTGCCAATGTCAATGTAGTATTTTCGGCTAGCTTAATTCTATTCAACATTTCTGCTTTGTACAATACAAGTGAGTTCGATTGTACGGTCGATTTCGGATAAAATTCTAAAAAACATTTAACTGCAGCAGTTTCACCTGATAATCCTTTCACATTGATTTGCTGATGAATAAAATAGTTTGCAAGTGGTTGAATAGCTATTTCAATTTGCGGTATAAACGTTGCTAAACTAGTCCTATGAGGTGTCGAAAGAGCACAGGAAATAATAGTACCATCGTGTTGCACAGCTGCAATAAGCAGAAAGTTGTTAGAATCAATTGTTTTGTCTCGATTAGCATTACATATTCCCAAAATAACATTATTCTCACATTCTCTACGCATAAGCAGCGCTTCACAATCGTTAAAAAACGTGCTTACACTATCGTATTTTCGAATTTCGTCGACCATTCTATATTGTGTCATGAATCTTATCAGTATTTGAAACTAAAAGAACGAGTGGTAATATTACATTTTTTTTGTGTTTTTTTTATTCAAGAAAATATCGGATTAGCACGATCAAGTTCGAATTGTTGAATTCGACTATTGCCAACATCGGTAACATAAAGATTATTATGACGATCGAATGATAAACTTATTGGATTAATTAATTGATTTGATTCATTTCCATTGCCATTTCCACCAACAACAGTATGACCTTCTTGAGATCCCAATGGCCAACACATGATTCGATGATTATCATAATCAGCTACATAAACATCTCCGATTTCATTGATAAATAATCCTTGTGGATAAGATAATTGATTTGAATTATTTCCTCCGCCTAGTCCACCAGCAACAATAATGCCTTCTTGTGCACCTTTCAACCATTTCATCACACGATGATTTGAACAATCTGAAACGTAAACTGTTTCTTCTCTATCAACGAAGAGAAATGTCGGATAATCGAATTGATTGAGTTGATCTCCGATTCCATTTCCACCAGCAACAATTGTTCCTCCTCCTTCTTTTTCATCTTTTCTCCATCGTTTCACTTCATGTCTCTCACGATCGGAAATAAATAAGTCTCCATTGTTGCGATTCATTATTAATCCGTAACATGAAATATTCTTCATGAGAATTTGTATGTCTTGTCGACTTTCTAATGACCATTGAACGATTCTTTTATTTCCCGAATCACAAATAATTAGTGAACTATTGTTTTCATCCAAAATTACATCAGTTGGCCAATACAATTGATTGATTTTATTGCCTTGGCGATAATCTCCAGCGACAACACTACCTCTATCTTCACCAAAAAACCATGCAAGAATACGATGATTATAAGAATCAGCTATATAAATGACTTGCATTTGATCATGAATATAAATTCCATGAGGATGCCATAATTTATTCAAATTATCTCCTCTTCCGTTTCCTCCAGCAATCGTGATAGCATGTTGTTTCCATTGAGTAAACGTTCGGTGTTCTTAAAAGAAAAAAAAACAACGACTAAAGTTTAAACAGATATGAAAAATATTGATTTACTTTGTGCTTTTTTTGATTTGACAATATTATAATTAGTGATTAGAAAAAATACACTAATTATCATGAATAATACAATAAAAATATAGAAATATTTTGATTTCAAAATGATTTTGTATTTGTCTATTGGCTGTTGATCTTGAAAACAATCGAAAAAGATTATGAAAAATTTTGTTTTGTTGTTTAATTACCTTGACATTCATCTAAATGAATTTCATGTAAGATTTGTGACGATTTGTTTGAACGAATTTCTTTTCTTTGTTTAACTTGAAAAACAGAAAATGGTAAAATAATCACTTCTTTCTCTTCTTTAATCGATGAGATTCGTTCGATGTCGAGACCTGTTGCATCTGATTCGATTTTATATTTGAATAAAACACAGACTTTTGTCGAATCATTTTCTTGTTCAAAAGCAGAAAATACAATGGCAACCGATCGATCTTTTGATGTTGACACAAATGATCGATTTAATATAAAATTTCCAACTGCATAATATTCTAAATCTTTTTTATTTATAATCAATCCTCGATAAGTAATACCTCTGTATTGATATCGATGTATATGAGGATAATTAAGTGAAAGTCCAGTTATATGAGCTAAACAATTAATTAAACGATATTTTCCCGGTTGAGAAATGTAAGTTGATGGATCAAAATAATCAATGATATACAAAGCTAAATGTTTATTTAGAGCATAGTGAAAATTGCCTGTCATTGTATATGCTTTAATAAAATAAAGAAAATAATCCTGTTTTCTCAATGCTTCTTGAAAATATTCTTCTAATCTTTTGATATAATCATTTGAAAAATTTTCTTGTTGAAATAAATATTCTTTTATATAATATTGAATTATTTCAATGATTTGTATTGTAATTGAAGGATGTCGAACATCGAAAGTTTTATATAAACTAATTAGTTCACGGAAATGTTGACGTTTTTTTGTTAAATTTCCACTGGTTATAGACCATTCAATATAATCATTCGAGAGAATTTCTTTTTCAGCACAAAATAAATTTGAATTATTCAATAATGCAATGATTTCTTCTTTTTTTGATTCAATCGATGAGTTCGATTGATGTGAACGAGTATGTAATGATTTCAATGCACTATGCGTTAGTAATAATTCCATGGCTTCATTTGGTTGCGAACAGTTTGTCAATTGAAGTACAGCAGGTTTCCTTGAATTTAATTGATCGATTATCTCAAAATCTAAATATTTATTTATTGAATCAATCTGTTTAACTGCAATCATTTGATTTGAATTGTTTATTATCTACAACGAAATCATGACCGAAGTTTCAATATTCTAAAGTACAATAGAATCGAATTATTATACCGTTATTATTTATCTCGATTTAATATATTCAGCGCGCATGTTATATTCTCTTCTGTTTTTTTTCTCTACATGATTTGTATATTTTATATCTTATCTCTCATATCATTCCTTGCAACACTATGAAACTCAATTAAAATCAAATTTTATTCGAAAAAAATTTTTAGTTGATAAGAGCTTTTTCTGTAGCTGATCGACCGAAATTTTCTGGTGAATACATTTCTTCTGCTTTTGCTGGTGGTATAATAAATGTTCCAGCGGATGTTGCACGCATTATATAACTCCATTGATAAACACCCGGCCATAATAATGATCGAAATGCTTCGGCACGTTCATCTCGTAAATTTTCATGATCAGGCCAACCGTAATAATAATAATAATCAGTATCACCTGTCAATGATTCACAACCTGCAGGTAGATAATCAACTAATGCAATATGATAACGTCGTTGGGTTGTTGTCATTGTTAATTCAACTCGAATTTTAGCACCTAATTTAAATTTCCATGTTCCATCAGCTTGTTTTTGAACATCTTCAACATTATCAACACCAACATATGTTCGTTGAACTTTAAAACCATAATTAACTGCATTCAATTGTAAATTTTCTGGTGCATAATTCAATCCGATACGATAGTACAATCGACCATTGCCAACTTTTTGCATAATTACGTTTTTATTCGATGATAAAACGGCTTTCATTGGAATTTGAACTGTTTGAGTATCAGTTGTTCGATGTTGATATTTATGTTGACCACAATAATCTTCATCTAACCAAATATTAGCAGAAAAATCAGGTTTATCCTTCTCTTTAATACCAAAATATTTGTTCAATGCAATGAGAACAAAACAATTTTCTTGCGTTGATTTCCATGCACCTTTAACTCGATGTGCTTGTAAACCTTTGCATAGTTTCGTACAGAGAGTAGAATTTGGATCAATTGTAAGTAAGGCTTCTAATAGAATAGCATCTGTTCGTTGATTTGAATGTAACATAACCGATTGACCATCATCACCGTACGATGTGATAAAATTAGCTGTTTCAGCTGTTTCACTAACTTTACCTTTTAAATGTTCGTAGATCATTTCAATTGCTTGAATGATACTTTTGTTATTTTTATCAGTAGATAATGCCATTAATAACCAACCTAATGCTTCTAAACTAAGTTTATTAAATCCAGTTTGTGTAAAAAGTTGTAATGCTGCACCAGCAACATTTTCAAGATGTTTTGCACGAACATATAGACCATAACAAATCAAACTAAATCGAGTTGTTTCTGACAGTTCATTGACTTCAGATTGTATATTTGCTAGATATTTAAGTGCATTTCGAAGCATCGAATTATCGACTTGACAGATGTTCTTTCTCGTGACAACGACTAAACAATGTGCAGCATGAACGCTCACAAATGGATCAGGATGTGAATCGTTTCGTTTAGTCCAAAAACCGAATCCACCATTTGAATATTGACGATTTTCTAACTTTTTTATGTTTGATTGCAATTTGGTTTGTATTGTTGGTAGATCTGGTAGATCTTTAGAATTAAATGCTTGTAAAACATCCCATAATGATAGAATACCCAATAGTCTCGAACTTATTTGTTCAGTACATTCATATGGATAATCATAGAGAGCAAGAATAGCATCGGTTAATGAAGCTAGAGCTGTTGAACTTGTCGATACTGATAATTCACCAAATTGTGGAAGAATATTTGCAGGTGGTTTAATTGGTTGAAAGACAACTTGTTCTTCAGCTATATCACCATAAGTTGCAAATGCTTCGGATGTTGCTGGTGTAAAAATAGGAATACTTAATTCAATAGCATCACCATATGCTGTTTGTGATTGATTACCGACTGTACCAACAAGAAATTGAAATCGAGCTGTACCTGCTTGAATAGTCGAAAGAGGAAATGTAACTGCAATTCGTTTGTTGGCTGGAAGTTGAACTGCATAACCAGCTGTTTGTTGATTTGCTTCCGATGTGAGCAGTTTGGCATTGTACGCTTTCAAACCAGTATGCAGTAGTAATGATGAATTTGTTTGATTTTGTAAAATAACTGCTAAATAAGCTGTGTCTCCAAAATTGAGAAATCTTGGTGGTGAAGGACGAATCATAACTGGTAATTCGACAGTAAATGACATTTCACCTAGACCATACTGTTTATCATTGGCTGCTAAAGCCCAAACACGATATCGTGTTAAATTATCAGGTAATTTAAATTCAAATGAAACATGTCCGGATGAATTTGTAATTGCTGATGGAATCCAACATGCTAACGGATTGAAATTCGATCGAACAGCGATTGTGGGCATATTATGCACATATTGTTCAACACCTTCCGTAAGTTGATCAACACAGCAGTGCTCTAGTTCTATACCCCTTAGGCTATCAAATAGTTCGTCTATCTCGCTTTGTAGTAAACTTGTTTCAGTTCTTGTTATATTTTCATGATGAAATAACCAACAACGATCTCTGTTATGCCGTGGCCGAATTTGAGCTTTTCGTTTAGGATAGAAAATATCCAATGAATTTTGTAACTGATACTTAGTTAACGATAGAATAGCTTCGTCAACAACCACCAAACAAACTTCGACTTTATCAACATACGATTTATCGATATATTGTGTTACATCGACATCGATCTGTACAGTTGACGATGGTGTAAATGTTTCGTTTGTGTTAACTTGAACATTTAGTTTATAAATATCTCTTGAAACTTGAATTGCAACTGAACCAACAGCAAATGCTGGACGAGTTGGTGAATCTTGAAGTTCGATTTCTCTTGAACATGTACCTATCAATTCGACATGAGCTGTAAATTCAGGTACCCAATCTTTCGAAATTTGAAATGCAACTGTCGTCGAATCTTTTTCATCAGTCACTTCAAATTGAATTGGTTCACCAACTTGACCTTCACAATCGAATACAATTAGACCATTAGCTGGACTGAATGGCACTGAAATCAACAATTCACAAGTATCACCTACTTGATAATCTGTTGCATTTGGTATCACGGTTAATTTATCACTTGGAACGAATTCAAGTTTTTTTCTTTCACTATAGATTCGAGTACCACCAGTGACATAGAAATCTTCGTAGAAACTCGTTGCTAATCGTTCTTCATCATCTTTGACAGTAAATGATATTTTGTATGAGCCTCCTAATTTCGGTGTAAATTCGATAATAGTTGCGGCACTATTCGAACTTAAACTTGTCAACTGTTGTTCATCTTCTTTGTTTTGCTGTTCAACACCAATAATTTGACATTGAATTGGAACATTGTCCATTAGATTTCCATCGACATCAGTGACAATAACTCTAGCTTGAATAGGTCGATCTTTTTTACCATAATTGGTTGTCAATTGAAATCCAACGTAGTATTTCGATGGATGAACAAGAAATTGTGTTTGTGTTTCTTGTACTTGATTATTTAAATCAGCAATAGCTGCGCCTACACAAACTACAATGGGTATTGGTTCGTTTTCAAGGCCTTTGTAATTTATTTGAATTTCATGTATGCCTTGATCATTTGTTTGACCTTCAAATTGTTTTTCTGGATAAACTATTTCATTATCATCGTAATTTCTGCCAAACCAGCAAAAAAATGGTCGAGCTCGACCAAATGTATAATCCGATCGATTCGGTGGAGTAAATGTTGTTGTTTCAGCGTAGACTATCCATTCAACATTAGCATCAGTTAAAAAACCACCAGCAAATAATTTTCCTTGACAAGATGCAACGATAGATTGTTCATTTGTTGCATGAGAATAATGATTCGATGACGGACGAATCGAAGATGAAACTTCGTATTCAGGTCGACGAAATTCTTGAATTTTAAACGAATGACTTTTTCTAGTTTGTTTATCTGGTAATTTGAACACAACATGCCCAGTACCTAAGTTAACATTATCAGGTAAAGTGAATTCGATATTAAATGCACCATAATCATTCAATTCAACTGTTGATTGGTGAAGTTGTTGACGACGTGAATCAAAAACTGCATATTCAACAACACCTTGGACATACGATGGTATCTTTGCATCACCTATGACCTCCAATAATCGAACATATCCTTTAATATGAACTTCTTCTTTTGGTTTATATAAACCTCGATCATTGAATATATGCCAAACATAATTATCCGACTTGGATTCATATGAATTAATATCAGTGAGGATACATTGATCACTCTCTTTTTTGACAATTAAAATTCCAGTTTTATATTTTTCGAAAGTACATAAACCTTGATCATTCGTTTCGATTTTTTGATCAGCTAATGAAACAATTGCTTGATTAACAGATTTGCCTGTTGCTAATTCAGTCACCCATGCAGTTAATTTATTATTCGTTCCAGAAGCACGAAATATATCGACAGCTAGCCGAGTACATTGCACCCAAGCTGACAAAAGTGGTTTTCCTTGCCTTTGGGAATGTGCATATTGGTTCCACGCTTTTTCTGTTGGTTGAATGAATACAATTAAATGACCATGACCAGAATTATTTGTTAAATATGATTTCAAAGGAAGTTTGATCTCTTTCGATATATTCGGTTCGCAATCGGTTTGCAAAATTTCATTTAATAGTTCTTCGCCTGGTAATTCAATATTCGATTTGTCTTCTTTTCTATTAAATTGAGAAATGAACGCATTAAAACAAGGTAATTGTCGATTATAATCTTCTGGTTTAACTCGATTTATACGAATATTCAATTCTGAGTAATTAAGAATCGCAAACGAATACATTGGATCATTTAGAAGTCCAGGATCCATGATAATCATACCGTTAGCGCCAGATAAATCACCTCGTAATGGTGGTGAATTATGAACATGAAATTGAATTGGTCGTTCAACAAAATTATGATCCAATATTTGTCCGTAGACATCTTTAATCGATTCTGATTCGATAGTTATCGTATAGACAGTATTTTCATTCGACTTATTATAGATAAAGATTTCATTAGCATTGTGTTTTGAAAGTTCAATAGTTAAATCGGTAATTTCTGGTTGAATATGAAATAATGATTTTATAATTGTTGATCGATCCAATGGATTGTTGAATTTTATTGACCAACGTCTACCAGGATCAATTGATTTGCTACGTTGATTGTTTGTATTTGGATTCCAATCAATGATTTGTAATGGTTCATAAGTTTTAAAATGAGTTGACCATTCATCGGTCGTTGTCAATGGACCTTCGGCTGATGGGCAACCTGCAGGCAATCGAATAGTATATTCTGTATTTTTTGATAGATCATTTTTAAATGTAAAAGCAACGTATTTATCTTTATCTTTGCCTTTAAAATCTGTATCTGTTATCAATTCAATATTTTCTTCGTTATCAGCAATCTGAATATGTTTTAAGATTTGATCGTGATTAATTTTTTGATTGAACAAAATAAAACATTTCGGTTTCAATGTTGAAATTGTACCTGTCGGTGTAAATTCAATAACTTGAGGAATTCCTGTTGAAAATTCATAGATAAAATCATCTGTCAATTTTCCTCCAATTGCTGATTGACATTGCTCTTGGTTGACTTGTAAAGTAAATTTTGTCGAAAATGGTAAACGATAGTTCGCTTCGAATTGAATTGTTTTCGTTCCTATCATTCTCCATTGACCTTTAACGTTGGGTGTTAATGATATGCCATCAACACCAATCATCGGTTGATTAAATGTCATCGAAATAGTTGACAACGGATAATCAATTTTAGTTTCATTTGGAGAAAATCTTTCGATTAGTAATGGACGTACTTCTTGTTTATTTAATTGTTCGATGTCAATATCGACATTTTCTGGACGATCTTCAGCAGTTGGTGTTGGTGGAAATGGTGTTTGTATGATTTGACTTGTTTTCGGTGGTTTAAGAGTTGATTGACGTTTGAAAAACTCTTGTTTATCCGTGGATTCTGTAATTAATTGAGAACTGGCTCGACTGAATAGTTGTTGTAATTCATCGGCAGTTAATTCTTGTTGTGCAACAACAATCGGCAATATTGCATCTTGTTCGATGACAACTTGATTAACTTCGCTGATGTTAAATGTAAAATTATGTGGCACAGATTCTTCATCTGGTGATAAGCTTGGTCTTCTCATTGTTTATTTCAATTCGGAAGAATATATTTCTTTATCTAGTTCGGTTTGTTTTATATATTTGATGACGATAAGATAAGAATAATGATATTTATTTAGCTTTTAAAAAAATCATGAAGTTCGTCGATAAATTCAGCAAGCAAAGGATTTCTTTATAGAATTGTTGACATTCTTCTATTTCTTTTTCAATTGTTTCATCTGACAAAACGAATTTTGCATAATTTTTTACAACTTTTCGTAGATCCGTACGTTTCTCAAGTGAAATATAGCTTCGTAAATCTTTATACGAATGTTGACGATACGGCTTTTTCGGTATTCTTTCTGAAATAATTTCATCATGTTTACCTTCAGTTTCACCGTATGTATCGAGGAGCATATACTTTACAAACGAAATGATCAATGCCATTAGAGTTACTTCTAATGATTTGGTGCGTTCTGTTTTTCTGTGCATTGAAAGTGAGTGCATATAGAACACATTGGTAGCAATAGTTGAAGATGAATTGGATTCATTCCTTTCCAAAGATAAAGAATACGTCGACGGAGAAGAATATCGATTACATCGGGGTCAAGTTTTCCATATTCACACATTTCATTTAAATATGAATGCATCTGGTTTCCATTCGGTGTTAGTTCAAAAATTTTAGTAAATGCTTCGACATATCCAACTTGCTGTATATAGCGAAGCATATTGTATAAACATCTTATTCGTTGATACTTTTCATTTGAAATTTTTCCTAAAATATACATATAATAATATTTAGATCTTTGATTGAATGATGAAAAATCAATAACTACCTCGAGAACATCGAACTTAATGAAATTATAAATGATGGTTGTTGCCCATAATGCTACATCTTCTTGAGTCATATTTTGAAAAACATCTTTCATATGATAATATCTTGCTTGAAGTGTTGGCAAATCCAATGTATCCAATGGAACATAGCCTTTTGTCTGTTCATAAAGAAAATAATCTGTGTCACGTGCAATGCTCATAAGTTGATCATGTAGAAGAGGTGGTAAACGACAACGACTTTTATTAAATCGAATGCTACTAGGTCGTTGTGGATCAGGTATGTCCTTGTTCTTGTCTTCTTGTAATATCATGTAATAAGTAAAATAAAATAATGAGTAACCATCAATGATAATGTTCTTGTTCGATAAGTTGATTGATTTAAATGGATTTGTTTTTGAAAACAAAAACGAAAATATGAAAGTGCTGAGATACGGTAATTCCCACTGGAGAAACCCTCAAAGAGAAAATTATCCTCCAGTTAAGCACATGATGGAATATCAAATCTGATGACTAATGATGATATTTATTGGTTAGGAGATTGTTGACATGATTTATTTTCTGTGCTGTTTAACGACATCTTTCTTTTGTACATATAGATTGTTGAGAATGTTCATCAATTTGAGGGTACAATCCGAATAAGGATACAATTAAACATGTATCTGTTTATTTGGTACAAAAATGTACATTTTTAAGTTGTATATTCTTGAATTCAAAGCAAATATTGAATATTGTTTAAAATCGTTTTCTAGTCATCGTTCTATCATGAATTCGAGTCTGATTTTAGTAATATAGCCCGTACCAATTTACATTCCATGCATTTGTTGCAGCAAGATTCATTAGAGTTGATGTATTCCAACCAACGAGACTAAGTACATATACTGTAAAAGAAGTACTTGAAGGTGTATAGATTGAACCTATACCCGTTAAACCCGAATGTGAATTAATTCCAGCTATGCTAGTAAAATAGAGAGGTGTCTGATTGAAATAACAATTGGTTGTGTTGATCGTCATATACATTCCATTATAAGTAGGATACGGTTGCCATAAGGTGTATGGTGAAATGCCAGCACATGTACATGGAAAAATACAAGATGATTGATTATTTGCTGTAGTTATTGTAGTCGTTATGGTTGTAGTTGTTGGACTGGTAATAAGAACAGTTGTGGTTACTGATGATGTTGATGCAGTTGTCATTTCAGTTGTTGTTGTTGTTGTTGTTGCTGCTGGTTCAAGAGCAATACTAATTGGAATAGCCATCGCTACAGCCATTCCTGCTCCAAGTAGTCCTATTAAAACACCTTTCAATAGGTCACCAACTGTGATGTAGTTAGCCGAGTTTCTAGTTCCAGAAGGAGGTAATGATTGTGCAGTCTTTGTAATAAGAAATTAATTTTATATCGATATCAATTCTAGTATGCTTACCTGATTGTCGTACCAAGCATATCTTGCACCATAATTACCAGTCCGCATATTCAAATAAATGTTGTTTTTCTTTTCTTTCTGAAAGATAAAATTAATGTTATTTACTCGTGAGAATAAAAAGTAAATAGAATAGAGAAAAAAAAATGAAGTGTTTATACGAAGACTGTTCAGTTGTATATACCCATCCAATTTACATTCCAAGCGTAACTGTTAGTAACATTCATCAATTGTATTGCAGTCCATGAACCTACTTGTCTGACATGTACTGTAAATGTGTTGTTCGAAGCTAAAAAAATCGCATTGTATCCTCCTAAACTCCAATGACTACTCGTTCCGGCCATGCTAGTGAAATAGAGTGGTGTTCGAGTAAAATTGCAACTTGCCGTACTGATCGTCATATAGATAGTATCACTAGAATACGTTTGCCATAAAGTGGATGGCGAAATACCTGTACATATACATGGAAATGTACAGGATGATTGAGTTGTTGTTGTTGTTGTTGTTGTTGTAGTTGCTAATGTCGTCGTAACAACAGACGTTGTTTGTGTTGTACTTATACTTGTTGTTGTTGTTACTTGTGTAGTTGTGATTGTGGGCAAATCCATTAGTCCATTCGATATTGGAATGGCAACTGCTACAGCAATCGCTGAACTAATCAATGAAATCGCGTAGATTTTCAATGCTATAGCCGATGTTATACCATCACCTGCATCCCTATTGAAAGAAAAAAAACATTTCATCTAGATTATACATTATTTCTTACTTAGCCTGCGGCGACATAATTGTTTATGCTGACGGAACAAAAAAACAAATTTGCACTCAAAATCTGAAAGAAATACAATGAAAAATCTTTCAAGCTATCACGTTCTTTATTTTTTATTCATAGATTTTAAAGTTAGTTATACATGCCAACCCAATTAATATTCCATGCGTTTGTCGTACTTAAATTTAATATTGTTGTTGCATTCCAACCAGCACGACTTTGCGAATACACTCTGAAAGAAGTAGCTGAAGGACTATAGATAGCGTCGTGGCCTGTCATATACCAGTGACTATTCGTTCCAGACATGGTTGTCATGTAAATAGGTGTGCCAAAAAAATTACAATGTGATGTATCAATCATCATAGTTATTCCGCTGGTAGAATACACTTGCCATTGTGTGTATGAAGCAATGCCAGCACAGATGCATGGTGATGTACACCAGGGCCGAGTCGTTGTAGTGCTAGTTGTTGTTGTCGTAGTTATCGTTGATGTGGTGACAGTTGTTGTTGTTGTTGTCGTTGTCGTTGTTGTTGAGGGTGTTGCAGTTGTAGTTGTGGCTAAACAATTTTTATAAATATGAGAAAATTAATAATTAGTAAACTAAAAATGAATATTAACATGAATAGCTTCTGAGAACCATGTTTACTGGAATAGCAATTCCAACAGTAGTTGCTGCACCCAAAAATGTAATTAGAAAAGCTTTCAATACTGCTGTACATTTTATTCTAGTTCCAGTGCTTTTTTCCATTGTTTACGTTGGCGTATTCAAGTAAATTTTGCTTCTTTATGAAAGCTGTACAAAAAGAAAAATGCTTTCAAACTAATCTTATTTACACTTGACAAGAAATACATTTCTTTTTTCTTAAAAGCCATTTAAACTAATGGCTAACTCATGTATGCACCATCACATCGCGTTTCATCAGACTATAGAGACGACAAAAAAAATTCGATAGATTATTTAACATCTAAGAACATGCATAATGCTGTTTGCTTTTATTGAAGAACAATATAGATCGATTCAGAAAAACATTGCATATTGACAAAAAAAACCCATACCACATCCTACATAGATTGACTCATCTTTGGGGTAATTGCGACAGAACGAAAAGAAAAATATTGTGTACACATATATTATATGTTTATTCTATCGGAATTTTCCATGTATATTATACAGACTTTGGGGAAAATGCATCATGTTGCAATATATATACGTATACTTGGATTGCTTCACTTACATATATGATGGAGTATCGTAATTCAATCAACATAAAATTAAATGGTTCAGGACCATACATAGCAGGCGAACCAATCACAGGAACGCTGATATTTAATAACAAATTACAACAACCAATTACTTTTAAACGAATCTATGTTAAATTCTTCGGTGAAACTATTCAACATCCACAAATAACGATATCGTATCAAGCTGTGAATCCAATTCATTCTCGTTTCTTCCAACAAAATGTTATCATCCAAGGAGAGGAATCAAAATTTACTCTCCATAATGGAATCCGCACGTGGTCATTTACAATCACACCACCTAAATATCTGCCATCATCAATCAACGCGACGAGTGGACAAATATCTATTGACTATTGTATTCAGGCTACTTTTGTACAATCTGGAATACTAGGAATGAAGCTTCGTCACCAACATAAAATTTGGCTTAATCCTCATTCATCAACACGTGTGAATTTATCAAATCTACCAATAGAAGCAGAGAATAGAAACAATAAGAAAGCCATTCTTTCTATTATTCTCGCACGAGGCCAACTTAAACGTGGTAATCCTTTTTCATTCGACATCAAATTGCATAATCCGAAGAATGATGAAATCAAACATGTATCTGTTCATTTGGTACAAAAATGCACATTTTCAGATAACAAAAAAGTCTCAAGAGAATTCTCTATTTCAAATATTCCTGATTTATCAAATTTTATTGGTGAAAATTATAACGAAACAGTTCAATTGAAAATTCCCAACATCCTCAACATTGTTCCTTCATATAATGAAAAGAAACAAGCGGACAATGATTTTGAACCACCAGTTTCAATTGAATATGTACTTAAATTCAAAGCAATTTTTAGAGGTTTTTTTAAAAATTTTAAAGTGAAATTCCCCGTTGTTTTATACTAAATCGAGAATAATGATCCAATCATACATCAACGTAAAAAAATGACGACATAAAATAAACAACTTGTATACATGCTTTTTTGTTTGTCTAATAAAGAAAGAAAAGAAAAAAATATACATATACACGTGTACTACTTTTTTTTTCGATCGTTTTATTAAATATGGTCTCTTATTTATGTGAAGCATTAGCTAGCACACTTGATTATTCCATAATCAAACGACATGCATTTGTCGATCGTATACTGACAGAAGGAGATATTGAAGAAAAAATTAACAGTGATTCAAATCTTTTGAATGGTATCGAAAACGAACCGATTCGATCTCTGTACGAATTAAGTTCGGGATTAACCACAATCTTTGGCGACAATTTCATGCAATCTGTGATTGAAGCTGTAAGATTAAGTAGAAATCCATTAGACAGACTTACAATAGATGAATCAGCAGCGATCTGTTTGTATACTATGGATACGCCATTATATTCTCAATTGAATAAACATCTTCGAAATCATGATCGAAAAGAATTGAAACATTTATTTCCTTATCTAAAACTATTCTTTACCGCAATCTTCAAACTACCGTAAGTTGAATTTGAATAATCAATGCGTGAACATAATTTTGTTATGTTATTTAGTTGGTGTACATCAGATCAATTACTCTGGCGTGGTGTAAATCGTGATTTAAGCGATCAAATGAAGGAAAATGATTCAATCATCTGGTGGCAAATATCATCTTGCAGTAAACAAGTACAAGTTGCTGGAACTTTTGGTGGATTTTCAACTAAATATTCACCAACTTGTTCTACTCGTTCGATTATAACCATTCAAACAAGTCTTGCAAAAAATATAACAAATCATTCGTTTTATAAAGAGGAACAAGAATTTATTCTCTTGCCTGGAACTATTCTTGAGGTCAATAATATTGCCAAAGATTCATCTACGACTATCTATCATTTACGTGATTGTAATCCACCAAAACAATTATTAATCGATCTATTTCAAAACACAAATCAAGTTGCTTTACCTACGAGTCGTAAGTATATACCATTCGAATGCATAATAATACTACGTATTTTCTTTACAGCAACGAAATTTTGGTCAGAAGAACAGCTGAAAACATTCCTTGACCAAGATCATAATCCAGACGAGTGGATTTATCTACAAGATCATACAATAAGCGAAGCTGATCTATGTATATTAGCAAATCAATATGAACTTGGTAAAATTCATTGGCCAAAATTATCTCTATGGAATAATTCGTTTGATTATCGATGTGCTCCTCATATTTCAGCGATATTAAAAACGAATTATCTCGTTTGTTTTAATATCGGAACGAATAATCTTGGTGTCAAAGGAGCCGTATGTTTAGAATCATTACAATATTGTGATAAATTATATGAATTGAGTCTATGGAATAATCAATTCGGTGATGAAGGTCTTCGCTATTTGATATCTGTAGTCAAGAAAACCAATCTTAAAATACGTAAGTAAAGTTAGCACCAGATTCGAGTTATTTCAATCCAGATTCGTTCCAAAACTTGTGCTACTTGTCTAACCACTTGTGCTGGATGTAGAATTTAATTCCGAATCCATTAGTCACACTTTCAGAGTGGGTCATCGGCCAAAAAATGGCACTTGAACCCCAAAAACCGTCTCCAAGACCCCATTTTGACCATATTCTGTCGATGGATTCACTATAATACTTGTGCTACTTGTCTACCCACTTGTGCTGGATGTAGAATTTAATTCTGAATCGAATGGTGACACTTTCAGGGTGGGTCATCAGCCAAAAAATGGCACTTGCACCCCAAAAACCGTCTCCAAGACCCAATTTTGACCATATTCTGTCGATGGATTCGGCATAGTACTTGTGCTACTTGTCTACCCACTTGTGCTGGATGTAGAATTTAATTCTGAATCCATTGGTGGCACTTTCAGAGTGGGTCATCGGCCAAAAAATGGCACTTGAACCCCAAAAACCGTCTCCAAGACCCCATTGGGACCATATTCTGTCGATGAATTCGCCATAGTACTTGTGCTACTTGTCTAACCAGTTGTGCTGGATGTAGAATTTAATTCTGAATCCATTGGTCACACTTTCAGAGTGGGTCATCAGCCAAAAAATGGCACTTGCACCCCAAAAACCGTCTCCAAGACCCCATTTTGACCATATTCTGTCGATGGATTCACTATAATACTTGTGCTACTTGTCTACCCACTTGTGCTGGATGTAGAATTTAATTCTGAATCGAATGGTGACACTTTCAGGGTGGGTCATCAGCCAAAAAATGGCACTTGCACCCCAAAAACCGTCTCCAAGACCCAATTTTGACCATATTCTGTCGATGGATTCGGCATAGTACTTGCGCTGATTGTCTAACCACTTGTGCTGGATGTAGAATTTAATTCTGAATCCATTGGTCACACTTTCAGAGTGGGTCATCGGCCAAAAAATGGCACTTCACCCCCAAAAACCATCTCCAAGACCCCATTGGGACCATATTCAGTGGATGAATTCGCCATAATACTTGTGCTGATTGTCTAACCACTTGTGCTGGATGTAGAATTTAATTCCGAATCCATTGGTGGCACTTTCAGAGTGGGTCATCGGCCAAAAAATGGCACTTGAACCCCAAAAACCGTCTCCAAGACCCCATTGGGACCATATTCAGTGGATGGATTCGCCATAATACTTGTGCTGATTGTCTAACCACTTGTGCTGGATGCAGAATTTAATTCTGAATTTAATTTTGAGACTTTCGAGATGGATAACCGGGCATAGAATGCCACCTGATCTTCAAAACCGGGTGTAAGATCCGATTTTTGTCGTAAAATAAGGACGCTATTGATTAGCTGAGTGTGGTTGTTTGAAGCTGCATGTATATATATATATATATCGTATGCCTGCACTTGTTTAAATGAGAAGATTTGGAGTGAAAAATTATTGGGTCGTTTCAGACGACAAGAATTTATTTTCAAGAAAAAATTTATAGAAAATATTTGTGTATCAGAGAGGTGTCTATGCGATGAATAAGGTTTGAATGTATTGAGTGAGAGAAAGCGCTGCGTTTATATCTGATCGTCATTTCCTAGGAAGACGTCGTGTAAATTATTAATTCGTCGTTCAGCAATATATAATTGTTGTTTAATTCTGTTTTGTATAAATCGTACACATAAGGAGATGAGTGTTGAAAGAAGTAGCAAAAGGATCAATATGATTAGAGTGAAGAATTTGCGGTGGAAACGTGTGATGGTAGTAATGTTTTCGTCTTCAAATTCTTTCATTTGTTCGAACAGTTGAATCATATCCTTCTTATATTTGGCTAAAATGCTTTGTTTTAAAGGATTTAATGGGATGTGGAAGTTTGTTTCTTGTTTATATTGTCCCGTCGCAGTATCAAATATCATGATTGGTTGATTACTGCATTTCGATCGAATTTCGTGATCTCTTTGAGCGTGACACGCTTGAAATTTACCGTACCTTACGACGAACATTCCAACTTGTGGAAAGTGATGATTGGACAATTGCTCGTTTGTATTGGCTCACCACACACAACTTACTTGACAACGACGAGAGAGGTATTCATGATATCGAAAATACATTAACTGAGATAGTATTTAAATTCATACAACCAATGCAAAAACATCCAATAAGATCAAAATGTTCTTGTGACGCCTGTCCGAAGCAAATCCGCTCTATAACAAATTCTGATCTAGCACTTGTGTAAGTATTTTCATAACGAATATTCTTCACAAACTCACAGTTCCATAAGTCAACATTTAGAAGCGAAAAAGGAAGCTCGAGTTGCACCAGTTGTAATTTCACGCCCATAAATGAGTTCAATTGAAACTAACCTGAGAAAGTAAATTATCTGCAATAAAAGACGCACCAATCAATTCTCTCAATAGAAAGAGAACAGCAGCTAACGAATCAGATATCAGGAAATGAAATCGCCGATAGATATAAAAGAAAATAGACAAATAGAACATACATTTCTTTATTCTAATTAACGCCGCCAACAATCCAATAGAATAAATAAACTTTCACATAACTTCTATCGAGAAACAGCACATTTTGAAAGATTTCTACATTTTTTTCACAGAAAGAGTCATCGATATTATTTAAACCACTTACCGAGATTTGCTGAAAATCAAGTTGCATCATGTGGTGAAACTATTGGACCACACAAACCAAAACAATATCCCGGAAAATATTGGCTCGACGACCGCTTTCCCGTCTTCGATGTTCATGAAAACAGACAAACTATCGAGTGAGAAATAATATTTCAAAACATACTTGTTAATAAACAAACACAATTTCAGGAAGCGATACATATGTTCATCAGCACGCACCACCTATGCTACCCAATTCAATAATCCATCTCCACCTATCATAGTTCTAAGTGTCGGCACCAGTGCCGCATTAATGTCCGAATTACCCGAAATTTTACAAGTCGGCGAATATCAGTAAGTCAAAACATAACGGATACTTATCTTCAATCATGATCATATTTCTTTCAGATATCGACTCACAGCTGGAACAAACAACGCCCACAATCACTTCACCGCAATACTTCGCACACCAGACGATCGTTATGTGCGATTCAATGACCTACATCCACAAGGCTGCTTTCCACTCGACGCCCTGATCTACGTCGATTTCGCCATTTACGCGTTGAATATATAATGTACATTTCTTTCGACTGTTTCTTTAAATAAATCCTTCATAATCAATGTAAATCATCAAACTATTCCATACATTCAATTGACGAGAAAACACACTGTAAAACGATTCACCTTTTCACTTCTAACATTTTCTTCCGTTCTGTACAACCACACAGAAACGAACATGTATATATATATATATCTTGCTTTCTATTAAATACGTCGGCTATTTTCCACGATGTTAAATCACAGATACATATACATCGTCGTCTCTTAAGCCACAACCATATGACATACGTCAACTAAACAGACGACCGACCACCAAAATGTTCTCTTTTCTCCATGCCACCTAAGATATGACATCCCGAATACAAAGCGGCCACTATGAATCAGTATTTTACAGTCGATAACCCACTCTGAAAGTGTCACCAATGGATTCAGAATTAAATTCTGCATCCAGCACAAGTCTTATGGCGAATCGATCCACAGAATATGGTCCCAATGGGGTCTTGGAGATGGTTTTTGGGGGTGAAGTGCCATTTTTTGGCCGATGACCCACCCTGAAAGTGTCACCAATGGGTTCAGAATTAAATTCTGCATCCAGCACAAGTGGTTAGACAATCAGCACAAGTATTATGGCGAATCCATTCACTGAATATGGTCCCAATGGGGTCTTGGAGATGGTTTTTGGGGGTAAAGTGCCATTTTTTGGCCGATGACCCACCCTGAAAGTGTCACCACTCGATTCAGAATTAAATTCTACATCCAGCACAAGTGGTTAGACAATCAGCACAAGTATTATGGCGAATCCATCCACTGAATATGGTCAAAAAGGGGTCTTGGAGATGGTTTTTGGGGGTGAAGTGCCATTTTTTGGCCGATGACCCACCATGAAAGTGTCACCAATGGATTCAGAATTAAATTCTGCATCCAGCACAAGTGGTTAGACAATCGGCACAAGTATTATGGCGAATCCATTCACTGAATATGGTCCCAATGGGGTCTTGGAGATGGTTTTTGGGGGTGAAGTGCCATTTTTTGGCCGATGACCCACCCTGAAAGTGTCACCAATCGATTCAAAATTAAATTCTACATCCAGCACAAGTGGTTAGACAATCAGCACAACTTTTGGAACGAATCTAGATTGAAATAACTCGAATCTGGTGCTAACTTTACTTACGTTCCGAAGAAATAGTTTTGAGTTTGATTAAATAAAATCCAAAGAGAAGAATTCGCTTGTCCAGAATAAACATTCCAAGTGATTTTTTGAATCGAAGAACAATTTCCAATGCAAAGAGAAAAAAGAGCAACTTGAGTTGTTGGATTTACGAATTGATATTCGAGATTCGGAGAACAAAGAGTTACGATTACACAACCGATTGCGATCATTTGTGGACGAGTATTTTCTATTTTGACAAGAACATAACCTGTTGCTTGTTGAGAAGAATTTAAAATATTTGTCATTTGAACCATAAATTGATAAGTTCGATTCGATTGAAGAGATTTAGAGAGAATTGTCAATGAAGAAGTAATCGAATTATCAAATCGAAATCCAGTTCGATTTGTTAAACACGAAGGATTCGAAGAATCATTTGTTTGATCTTCAATCGTTAATAAATAACCATTTAAATTTGGGAAATTAAATGTTGGATAAATTCGACAATAATATTTGTAAATCCATTTCTACGAATTTGAAGAAAAATTGAGAGTTAAAATTAATTGAAAACTTACTTTGCTGTCAAATGTAACTTCATCAGGATCGACTGAATAAGTTCCTGGATCTGATCGAAGATCTTGATCGAATCCACTTGTGATCATTGAAGTTCCTAATTGAACAAGATTTGCTGTGATTCCTGATGGAGTTATTTCAACATAAACTGATGAAGAATGATTTAAACTTGGATATTTAGTCGTTGTGACTGTTAATTCAAGTTCGAAGGCTCCGAAAGGAAGTTTTCTCGATGGAATAAATAATTCACTAAATGTCGTTTCAATTTCAGAATCGAAGGGAATGACATTCGAATTATTTTTTAGAATCCATTGAGTTTGAATCGATGTTGAATCGTTACAATTCAATTCAATCAAAGAAACAATGTAAAAATCTTGACTTCGACGAAATTTCAAAGGATTTATTAACGTTGAACCACTTGGAATTAATATTATCCAAGGAGATCGACACACTGAGATTTTAATAAAAAAATTTTTCTTTCTCAATTTTTCCTTCGACGATTTACTTTGATTCACATTTGTTGTTGTTGTTGTTGTAGTTGTAGTTGTTGTTGTTGTTGTTGTTGTTGTGGTTGTTGAGGTTGATGTTGTTGTTGTTGTTGATGTGGTTGGTGTTGGACCTAAATAATCAAATGAAAATATCGAATCACTGCTTTTTCCTTTCTCTATTACAGAAATTTGTTGATAAACAAAACTTTTGAATTCGATGATTATTTCGATCGACAACAAATAAATTTCCAAAACTATCAAAAGCGATACTTTGTGGATTCGACAATTTATCGGATGTTGAACCTGATGACATTGAACATGCAATAATACAACGAAAGCCATTTTCATCTGAACCAACGATTCGATGATTACTAGTATCTGTAATGAAAAGATATTTATTTCCATCCAAAATCACATATGTTGGAAAATAAAGTGAAACTGTTATATTTGGTGATGTATTTCCTGCAACTGTAGTTCCATTTATTTGTCCTAATCGAAATAATTGAATTCGATTATTATTCGAATCAGCAACATATAAATCAAAATTCGTATCAACAAAGATTCCATTTGGAGAATTTAACAAATTCGATGTAGAACCAGCAGAACCAGTTCCAGCAACTGTTATCATTGTTGATGAACTGTCATTTAACGATTTTTTTACAACTTTATGTTGACCTTGAATTGAACAATATAAAGTATTATTAAGATCAACAAAAAGACCTAAAATATAGTAAGAAGAAACAGTCGCGATAGTAGTGGTTTGATTTGAATATGAATTTGAGAATTGAATTATTTGTTTAATTGAAGGATAATCTCCAACATAAATTTGTCGATTTGTTGTTACAAATATTGAAAATGCTGCTGATGATAAGTTTGTATATAAAATAAAATTTGGATCAGTTGAATTATTCATCCAAATGAGAATTCGTCCGTTTTGACGATTGATTGCATAAATTGAATTATTCGTATCAATGTATAAAGCGCGAGGATTTACCCAGATTTGACCACTATTTGCAAATGTGGTTGCATATTGATTCCAAGTTGAATTGGAAATAAACATCGGTTGATTATACGATTGACCTTTGGAAAACAAAAGTTTATTTTCGTTGAAAACATTCGAAAAAGACAAAAATTAACCTAAAATTAGCCTGAGAAGAAATAAAATGATGCAATAACTTATGACGATCATGATGAAAAAGTAAATGTTTTCATGTCTTAGACGTATTTTATTTATTTATCCTGAGTTAAATAAAATGAAGAAAAGTTCAGTCTGTTCTTTCAAAGTTGATTAGTTAAACAAAAACGAAGATATGTTTAAAGTCTTGTTCGAAGCCAAGAAAATCGATCGTCAAGTGTCGACGGAAGATTTCTAAAAGCACAAAACGTCAAAATTGTTTTACATTTCATTTTTCAATCGTCGAATAAACACGAGGAGAACAGCACAGAATTCGAGAAGAAGAACTTTATGATCACAAGTCGATAATCGATGTTAAAATCATTAAACATTCACTTCAACTAAAAGAATAAAACAAAGATCGTTTTGAAAGAAGCAAATTGTTATAAAAACTGACGATATTTGAATGATCGGTTGTAACCAAAGAACAAAGCCATAGTCGAACAAAACAGACATGACGATCTCTTGAACTTGAAAGATCGATTCGAACACTTGCAAAATATCATTCGAAATCAGAGAACAGATTTTCCACGTTGACACTTCGTTTTCGGCGTCAAAATCACAAAATTTTCTCTCTTGTTACTTGAAAATCGTAAAATTCTCTCTTATTCTCTTCTAAAATCGTAGATTTCTCTCTTCTAGTCTTTGTTTTTCTCTCTTATTCTCTCCTAAAATCCGAAATTTCTCTCTCTTGTTGCTTTAAAATCGTAAAATTCTCTCTTCTAAAATGTTTTTTTAACCTCAAAAATGAAAATTCTCTCTTAAAAACCGCACTTTTAATCTAAAAAAGAGAAATTCTCTCTTCTAAAACATTTTTTCCACCTAAAATACTGGAATTCTCTCTCCTAAAACATTTTTTCCACCTAAAAAACTGGAATTCTCGCTTCTAAAATGTTTTTTTTAACCTCAAAAATCTCAATACTCTCTCTTCAATTGTATTTTCGATCTAAAAACGCGAAATTTCTTCAAAATCAATGTTTTTTAACCTTAAACCTCGAAATTCTCTCGAAAAATCAAAACTTGGTCTCGTACTCGAAGAATCGTTTGTTGATAACCTTGAATGGCCAATTCCTTCCGACATACCAACGGTAACTGCTGTAAAACGTCCAACGCTTGGATAATTCTCTCGACGACCTCTGCCAAAAACCGAATTGTCGTTTTTTTCCACTCAAATTTCGTCAAAACTCATCGAAATCTCGTTCCATTCGGTTAATTTCTTCTGCTCTTGCAAAATTTCCACAAATTTTCATTTTTCAATCCAAATTCATTCGAAATCGTCTTCCAAACGGTCGATAACAAATCCGAACACGTTCTTAAACAATGGACGACTAAATTCGCTAAAAATTCATCGTTTTCCACTTGATTTAGCAGAAAAACGACCAATTTTCCGATAATTTCATTCGAATTCGGCCGAAAACCGGGGCCAAAAAACAAACTCCGTAATTCTTCGAGTTTAACACGATCGTGATCAAATTATGAACGTTTTGATAGAGTTTTATCAAGAATTTCAAGTTTCTATCGTTGAACAATCGAATTTTATCGGTTTTTGTCATAGAATTCGATAGAATCACGTGATTTTTTAGATTTTCAAGGATAAATGTGCCAAGAACAAACAAATCAAAGAATTAAGAAGATGATCAATGAGGCAGAATGAATTAATGAAGAAAAAAAAGAAACACTCAATGATAGAGAGAAGTTCATTCAGTTGACGTCGTTCATCGTTCACCGAGATTTGTAATGCTAATCATGTTACATTGTTTAAATCTGAAGTAGTGGCGTAACCAGGAAATGATCGGTGCCCGGGCGCCGCCCCACATGTTGCAGAAGTTCATTGAAAACAGTAATAGTAACTATCGGCTAAAGCTCATTAGTGCTTTTCATTTTTTCTCTTCTCCTGAGATCAAGACAAAGTTGACCCGTTAGTTTTTTTCTTTAATCATGTAAACATTGTAATAGTTCTATGAAATTTCCGCGATTTGATGACCTACAAGAAAAAATAAAATAAAAGTTGAACTGTTTATTCTTTCAATCAAATTTACATTTCATCTTCCTCATGTTCACGTATACCAATCATTTGTCGACCACAGAGATGCAATGTCGAAATAATTTTAACTAATTTCTCTCTATTAGTCTTTATCAAATCATTTCTCGCTTTATCCATCACTTGTACTACAGTTGTAGTAGACTTTGTACGTGCAATATATTGTCTGTAATTAGTTTCAGCAATTATATGACATTGGGTGTTTTGATGATTCGAAAACCCTTGTTTACTACCAAAAGCACGTTTCCAACTGTTAAAACCACGAACAAATGCATCACTTTGATTCTGACCATAGATTAGAGAAGAAGAAAAAATCTACCATAAGAAAAGAGAAAAATTGTTTTTACAAAAACAATTACTCGATTATTTAAAAGGATTCCAGTGGAGAAATGTCTACAAAAATAACAATAAGCTAAGTCAGTTTGTTCTGAGTATTCGAGCCAAGTAAATTGAGAGAACCATTGACTACGGAATGATCTTCTATCTTTATTTAATGGATAATCAGCACGTATTGGTTGTGTTGGTAATTCATCAAATGAACGACTGATATCACTCACATTTGACAATGTCACACTTGTTAACGGAGAACGTGGACCAGAAGGCGACGACGAAGAAGAATGAAATTGTTTATCTGTCAAAAATGAGCAATTTTTTTTTATTTCGAAATTGTTTGAAAATATTTTTTGTTCACCATTAATTGCATCAAGTGAATCAATTTGTTCACATCGTTGATGACCCGAGAAAGAAGATGTTGGATCTCGTTGTGCTTGATTATCCGTGTTTGAAGAAGAAGGACACATCACATCTTGTTGTTGTTCATCTGTAAACTATAGCGTATATTCATCTGAATGGCGCTAGTGACTATCAGCTTACTTGAGAGAAGAGAAACATCGACTTTTTGCTTTTTTGTTGTTTGTGTGCTAAAATATGAGGCGATAGTTCTACGTGTAGATTCTTTCATGTTAGATCTTTTCTCCATTTTAAAACTGGAACTGGAATATAGTCTTCAATACGCTCTTCTTAAAGTAACCAATACATTTATTTTTGTTTCGGATCCGTATCTATATTTCCTATAGGTGACACCCTCACCCTTAATTGCCTTTAAGATTATTTTGAATCAGATGTAAAAACGATGAATAATTTAATATCAATCATTGATTTATTTTTTTCTCGGTGCCCAGGCGATGCCCGGGCTAGCCCACCCCTGGTTACGCCACTAATCAGATCTATATATGAAATCGTTTCTCTCTTTTTTTTATTTCTTTCGTCATTCATTTGGATTGTTCATTTATTTTGAAATTGTTTCAAATGAAAAATCCTACGCTAGCATGAACTATTTTCCTTTCATATGATTCGCAAATCGGTTTATATACATTATGAATAAAACAATGGAGAATAATTCAATGAGTGATTAACAAAATTTTTTATTTGATAAGAAAAAGTAATTGGCAAGCAGAGAACTTTTTCTTCAGGAAACAAACGAAAAAGAGATATAAAACAGTTAAAATAAAACTTCTGATGATCAAAATAAGCAGTGTTGAGACAATGTACGATAATGCATAATCTCAGACGAAGATTTGATTGACCTTCAAAAACACTAAATCGGTGAAAAGGTCTTCACTCAGACGAGTTCGTTTGGGCGAAAAAATAAGACCTGCGTGAGAAAAAACTCTCTCGACAGGAGCTGATGACGCTTGAACAGAACATACACGTTTAGCAATCTCTTTTAATCGATGTAACTGAGAAGCACATCGATATGAAGAAACTGTTGATCGAAATATGAAATATCCATGCACTAAATTGCTTTTCTGTTCTGCTAAAAGTACTAAAGTGTACTAATTTACTGGACTTAGTAAAAATGCGGATAAGTACAAAAAAAACTTAAGTAAAAGTACAAAGTACTCTTGTTAAGTATAAGTAAGTTGTACTGATACTGACGGTACTTGTACTTGTCCAATGTTTGCAAGAAACTTCCCTCGAAAACTAATCACAAGTCTTGCCACAAGATGTGTCCATAGCGCTTGATATTCTTGATCAAGAAACTCAAGAAATTCATGCGCATGCCAAAAGAAGTTTGACTAGGGTATATTTTGACGTTTTTTTCCTATAATCCTATAGTTTTTGGAAAATTCAAATTTTTTCAGAAAAAAATCCTTTATTCTGTTTCATATGATGAAAAACCACTTGAATATGCAATAGAATGTGTATTGGCGATAATTAATGATTTCTTCATTCGTTTTTCGATTGAAACTGATGGGATTATCTCATTTTATCTCATGTTGGTTCTTTGTAGTTACAAATATTGGACTGAAAAAATAGTTTGATTTTATAATTGTAGATTATCAAAATTGTGTTTAAAGTTAGTCATTCTTTGTGCGAATATAAAGTATTCGAGGTTAGAATTTTTCCGAAAAGAAAAAGCATTGTTTTCTACATTGACCAACACTCTCACTCCTCAAAAAACAAAAAGAACTTGAGACAGTCAGTCTGCTGATAAAAGATGGCAGTGACCGATTACAAACAGTATTGAAAAGCAAATCAATCAGTGAACAATTATCCACTGTTACTGACCAATTGATATAAAATTTAAAAAAAGAGTTTCAGTAATATCATAAACGACAGAAAATAAATAATTCAACCGATATCTTCGTTTGAAACCAAAGATCTTGAACCTTTTTACTATATGATAGAAGATTATTTACGAAAAAATGAAAGTGCTTATTTTCTGAAAAATGTCGTATCTTTTATTCGATTTTGGTTAAATTTGAATAGAATATATAAATATGCACAAAGAGTCACAAGAAATAGAATATCGAGTCATGTTTCTTTTTCTATTATTATTTTTCTCAAGTCTCAACAAGTGTTTTTTCGTTTATTGTACCAATATGAAAACTATCTGCTATTTCTAAAACTAAAAAATGAGCTACGAAATTTCAACTAGGAATTTTTGTCACTAAAACCGTATCCTATACGTTTCCTATGTGAAAAATGAATTCGAACAGCAGAAAACGATGGTAGCAAAAACTAAAGAGAAACTCGACAAGTTAAAACAAGATTGTCAACAACAACAACAAAAAGTTAAAGACACAGAGAAAAATGTTCAGAATAAAAAATCTAAATTAGAAAAACAAAAACAAACATGTCAATCGTTGAAAGCAGATGTCAATCAACTTGATGCACCAGTGAACAACTTAAAACAACGGCAAAATAATCTGGATAACAAAAGCAAAGTTGCAGACACATTAAACAATCAAACCACTCAAAAGCGAGAAGCACATTTAGCTAATGATCAAGAATTATAACAACTAACATCGACACTAAAAAACCGTACTCAATATTAAACAGGCACGTTTGCTTCTTGAAAAGTCTCAACAAGAACAGCAAGTACTTAACAAGACATTTTATAATCAAATCGATCAACGATTTCAAGGTCCACATGACGATGACGACTATGTAACGAAAACTGATCAATTTCATCTTTCAATAAATTGTTTATCAATACAAACAGAGACAAAGTCTTCAGTTCAAATAAAGGCATGTTTATTGACGTTAACAAGTCATTTTCAACCTGAAATCTCCTCGTTTATTAGAATAATTAAATTAAAATACACAACGGAAAAAATAATAAATACTCATTTCTTTTTATTATCATATTTTAATTTGTGTCAATATCAAATCGTTGAATTCGATGATTCTCACTATCGACAACATAAAGATTATTCGCACGATCAAATACTAAACCTATTGGCTTATTTAACTGATTTGATCCTTCTCCTTTACCATTTCCACCGACAACAACATGACCTTCTTTCGAATCTGATGGCCAACACATAACTCGACCGTTAAAATACTCTGCCACAAAAACATCACCGTTTTCATTCACAACTAATCCTTCTACCCGCGATAATTGTTTCAAACTATTTTCTTGACCTTGCCCACCAGCAACAACAGTTCCTTCTTTTGCACCTTTCAACCATTTCATCACACGATGATTTAAACGATCTAAAACATAGATAGAATCTTCTCGATCAACGAAAATGGGTCCCGGACAGTTGAGTTGATTGAGTTTATCTCCTCTTCCATTTCCACCTGCAACAATAGTTCCTTGTTTTTCATCTTTTTTCCATCTTTTCACTTCATCTCTCTCGTAATCGGAAACAAATAAATCTCCTTTGTTATTCATCATTAATCCAGCACATGAAATATCTCCAATGAGAATTTGTCTATCATTTCGATTTTCTAATGACCATCGAACAACTCTTTGATTTCTATTATCACATATAATCAAAGATTTCTTATTTTTATCCAAAATCACATTAGATGGATAATTCAATTGATCGATTCTGTATCCTTTCCCATTTCCTCCAGCAACAACTTCACCATTTCTTTCACCAAATTTCCACTTAATAATACGATGATTTTCATAATCAGCAACATAAATAGTTTGTTGTTGATCATCAACATAGATTCCATTAGGTGTATTGAATTGATTTAATTGATTTCCTTCTCGATTTCCACCAGCAATCGTAGTTGCTTGTTGTTTCCATTTGAGATTAGTAGTAGTTGGAGTTGGAGTAATATTAATGAATAATTTGTTAATAAATGTTGATGATGAATCTTGTTTAATTTGAATGTAATCTGTTTGATAAAGTTGATTTTTGAGATCTTCTAATTGTATCTGAAGTTTTTTCAAAATAATTTCATTGAAATCTTTCTTTTTAACAGTTTTTTGCATTTCTTCAGTAAACGAACGCAATTTAACTTGAATAGTTTGAGAATATTGTTGGATAAGATTTCGTTGTTCTTGAGCTGTTTGTCGAATTTTTTCGATGGATGCTCGTTCCCATTGGGTGATTTGTTGTATTAATGGATGATTATTTTTCTGATCATTCAAAGTTTGTGCAAATTGATTTCGTTGATCTTCAATTTGATGAAATTGTAATTTCAATTCTTCACGATGTTTCATCAAATCATCGACACAAAAATGTTTTGAACATCCCGTACATATATAAGTTGTTATTTCTTCTCGACATGCATAGCATTTCATGATTGTATTCGATGTAGCCATGGTCTTTTTTTTTTCTTTTAATGCACACTGTTGTGTTCTTTATTTTGTCAAGAGCTTTTTATTATTCTTTAAGAAAAAAAAAGAAGAACGAAAATAAATGCCGATCGTTTTCGCTTTTCTTTTCCTCTCACAAAATCGACGACTGAGTTTCGTCATCAGTAGATGTCTTCTAGGAAGAACGAGAACAAACAAAAATTTGTTTGACTTCGATTTGTTTACGGTGACAATTAGTTTTCCCCGTACTATCCTGTAATTAAAATCGAACCGAATTTTTCTGGAAAATTTACGGTTTTTGAGATTCGACGTAGGCATATTTTCGTTAAAATTATTAATTTTAATGAATTAAAAGAAGGTCTTCTATGCTGCTTGTCGCCGTAACGCGACACTTCAGTTCTGATTTTGATTTCATTGACCATTGGATGTTCTAGAGAATACTCGAAAGTGTAGGAAAACGTATTTATAGCTGCAATTATGGATCATCACAAGAAATTATTCTATTAGCCCTTCACGACTCACAGTGTCCCTTTCAAAGGATATCATTCTACCGAGTATTAAAACGTCTTGGACCTTTCAAATATAACGCCCATTAGTTTTCAAGGTTAAGATAGATCGATATTTTTTTTATTGAACGAAATAATTAAAATAATGTTTTCTTTTTAAATTATAATTTTCACAAGAAAACAATGTCGGATGCATTTATGTTTTTGTAATTGATACTAATCATAGTATTACATCCGAATACATTACAAAACCCAATGTGAAGTCTTAAAATGAATTTCTGGTATGATACAGTGTCTTAAGAGACATTCGATCATAAAGACATGGAGTTTTTCTATGTATTCGAGTAGAAAAACATATTAAAAATGCACAAAATCTTGAGTTTATTTATGTGTGAAGGCAAACTAAAAGTGCTTATAGATAATATAAAGTATCCGAATATCAGTCCTATTGC
>Ga0209915_1001271_pt1 | contig 38345 bp, 37 predicted proteins | sample ThiBiot_750_plan_FD_183952 | JGI IMG/M metagenome (GOLD analysis project Ga0209915, IMG submission 183952) | Wastewater bioreactor microbial communities from Cape Town, South Africa - Thiocy_cont_750_plan (SPAdes) | ecosystem: Engineered > Bioreactor > Thiocyanate-remediating > Anaerobic-Aerobic... | reverse complement strand
CGAAGATCCTCCCAGCACGCTTGCCTACATTACTGCTAAATGGAACGACGGGTATTGCTGTGGGAATGGCGACCGATATTCCGCCACATAATTTGCGTGAAGTGGCTAATGCTTGCATTCATTTGCTCAAAAAACCCAAGGCAACCCTAGATGAAATCATGGAATTTATTCCGGGGCCAGATTTCCCAACGGATGCAGAAATTATCACCCCTCAAGAGGAATTGAAAAAGATCTACCGTACAGGGCAAGGGACGCTCAAAATGCGTGCCCAGGTATCTTTTGAAGAAAGTAATATTGTGATTACAGCGTTACCGCATCAGGTATCGGGTGCAAAAATCTTGGAGCAGATTGCTGCACAGATGCAAGCTAAAAAGTTGCCAATGATAGGTGATCTGCGTGATGAGTCGGATCATGAAAATCCAACGCGTTTGGTGATTGAGCCGCGCTCTAACCGTATTGATAGGGATTCGTTAATGTTGCATTTATTTGCAACAACGGATCTTGAGAAAAGTTTTCGCGTCAACATGAATGTGATTGGCTTAAATGGCCGTCCCCAAGTTAAGGATTTGGTGACACTTTTACAAGAATGGCTCACCTTCCGTACTGATACAGTGCGAAAACGTTTGAGTTTTCAATTAGAGAAAGTAGAAGCTAGATTACATATTCTTGATGGTTTATTAATCGCTTTTTTAAATATTGATGAAGTGATTGCGATTATCCGTCATGAGGATAATCCCAAAGCTGTGTTGATGAAACGATTTGGATTGTCTGATAAACAAGCCGAAGCTATTCTAGATTTAAAATTGCGACACTTAGCAAAGCTAGAAGAAAAGAAGATCAAAGGCGAACAAAAGGAACTTGCTGATGAGCGTGAAAAATTACAACAAACACTAGATTCTGAGACAAAATTGAAAAATCTTGTTCGAAAAGAATTAGAAGCTGATGTTGAAACTTTTGGTGATGATCGTCGTTCCCCTATTGTTGTGCGTGAACAAGCGCAAGCCTTAAAAGAAATAGACCGAGTGCAAGCGGAACCTGTGACCATCGTGCTTTCAGCGATGGGGTGGGTAAGAGCGGCAAAAGGACATGAAGTACAAGGACAAGAACTAAGTTATAAAGCAGGCGATAGTTACTTTATGCAGTTGCGAGGTAAGAGTAATGAACCGGTTTATTTCCTTGATTCTTTCGGCAGAAGTTATCAGTTACTAGCCCATACTTTGCCCTCAGCCAGAGGACAAGGTGAGCCTTTAACCTCCAAGTTAAAGCCGGAAGCGGGTGCGACCTTTGTTGGCATGATAGTTGGAGAAAATGAAAATAAAGTTTTACTCATGTCAAGCGTTGGTTTTGGTTTCGTTGGTAAAATAGAAGATTTGGCGACCAAAAATCGTAGCGGTAAAGCTTTACTCAAGGTGCCAGAAGGTGCAAAAGCATTCGCGCCAATTGTCATTCAATCAGGCGACGATCGTATTGCGATTTTGACCACAGAAGGGCGGTTATTAGTAGTAGATATTACCGATCTTCCTGAAATGGCAAAAGGAAAAGGTAATAAGATTGTCGCGCTTGAAGCAGGTAAGAAAGGAGGAGCTCAAGAGAGCATTCTCGGTGCTGTTGCTTTTTCACATAACGATAGCTTGGCGGTGAATGCAGGACGTCGTCAGCTAGCCTTGAAACCTAAAGAGCTCGATCAATATTTGGGCGAACGAGGCCAGCAGGGGCAAAAATTACCTAAAGGCTTTACTCAAGCAACTTCACTTGAAGTGATTAAGAAATAGCTTGATAAAGTTTATTGAAAACTAAGCAGAGCCCATCAATCGCAATGCCGTATTTGGCAGCCTCAACCGCTGTCCAAAACGTGCATTGTGCAGCTGTTTTAAATGAAATAATTTCCTGATTATAGCGAGAACGCGCATAAACGCCGAGCCCGTATGCGCCTACAAATAAACCAATTGCAGCACCAGCCACAGCAAAATCATCAGTGACAATTCCTTCTACTAGTGTAGGGAAGGCACCAGAGACCGCATTTATTTCTGCTTGGGTTAATACACGCATTAAATTATCTCGCTTTTTCAACGTTCCTCACTTTAGCAGAATGTTTTGCAAGATAGAATTTATTTGAATGACTTTTATCTTGGGAATGGGCGCGTTTATCAGAAGTTTCAGAGAAAATCCTCCCGCCGCTTCGCGTCGGCCCCCTTTACAAAGTGGGCGAAGATGCGCTGTGCGCGGAGCGAGATTTGTTTTTATTGGTTGTTGAAAGCTAAAGCCTTTTAGCTTACGCAAAAAAGCTTCAAGAGGATTTTTGAATTATGAACTTTAAATTAAACAATCTCTTCATCTGCTAATGTTTGATCAACTATTTTATCAAGCAAAGCCTGTAATTCATCGCTAGAGGCGTTGTCTACTTGTTGTTTTAAAGTATAAGGTAAATCACGAGCATAGATTTTTTTGTAAATTTTATGAATGGCAAGCCTAGTCGTTGATAATGCTTGTTGTCTTCCTTGCTCTATACCTTGTTGCACTAATTCTTTAGTCCATCGTTCCATTTTTTCAGGTAACATATGTCCCTCGCATAATTTCTCTATTTCAACATCAGAAAATCTATCAGGTAATTTTGCCGCTTTTGCTGCATACAAATAAAAAGCACGTTTTAAACTATCTACTTTGCCTTTTAATCGATCTACTGCTTTAACTATAGCCGCTCGTGCTTCAGCTATATTTCTGGCTTTTTCCAATTCAATTAACGATAACATCAAGCTATCGTCAGGCATAGTATATTGCGTGAGCTCTATTCGGCCAATATCTAGTAGAAGATATTCTATTTGTGGTTGATATTTCATTAAGGAATCAGGAATTGCAGCATTTAAACATTGTTGTAAAGAAAGTGGGGCATGCCAAGGCTTTTCACCGGTATAAAAAACCAATGAAAAAATGGGTGGTAAAGTTTTTCTAATAGCGTGCTGTGCTTTATTTTTTAACATATCTTGATATATCAGACCTGAGTAGGTGAGAAGTCTCACCGCCATAAAATAATCAACTCGCGATTGAAACTCTAAAAGGAAAATAAGATATAAATATTGGTCTTTAGCTTTTATCTTCCAAATTAAATCATTCTCTCTTGTTCGCAAATCATCTGTTGTTTGCTTTGCGTTTAATGTTTGTAACGATGAAAAATCTAGATCTTTCACCCATGGTTGATGCACGAACTCTTGAATAAGTGATGTCATCATTTCTGGATGAAGGAAAAGCTGCTTTAAAGCAAGATCGTAACGTTGTGTTAATTCCATATAACTGCTCGTGATTGTTCATGAGTTTGTATTGTGATGAAGCAAGAGATAGGAAAGCAAGAAAAAGCGTATGCGTTTAGTGGGAATTCTTCATAAGATTTTTTGGGTTGGCAGTGAAGATCTTAAGATGTGCTGGTTTTTTGGTGAGGATTTAAATTGGAGAAAGAGGATGTGGAAGATGATGAGGTAACCGAAGAGACAAGCACAAGAAGAAAGAAATATGATGAGTGAGCGAAGCGAACAAAGATCCCACTTTGTAAAGGGGGAGCGCTTAGCTTGCTAAGCGTAGGGGGATTTAGGTGAAACACGCAGAAAAAGACAAAAGAAAATCCCCCCGCCGCTACGCGTCGGCCCCCTTTACAAAGTGGGCGAAGATGCGCTACGCGCGGAGCGGGATTTGTTTTTATTGCAAATCAAAAGACCCTCACCCTAACCCTCTCCCGCTATCCGCCTTCGCTAAAGCTTCGGCGTGATTCAGCGGGAGAGGGGATCGGAATGAAAATAGCGGATCTATTGGTCTGCGAAGCAGACAAATTCCCTCTACCGCCTCGCGGGAGAGGTCGCTGCTTTTAGCAGCGGGTGAGGGGAAAAATATTGGGTTAATGTTGAATGATAAAGTTGTGCAGCGTGAGAAGCGAACAATATTTTCTCCCTTTGGAATCAAAGGGAGAAGCGCTGAAAGCGCAGAGGGATTTATAAAAATCCCCCGCAATAAGCTGAGAAAATACTACCGAAGCCGTCTATTAAGACGAAGTGGAACTTCATTATCTAAAGATTCATCATTCGCCCTGGTGCGACTTCTGGTATCGTTAAATCTAACCGATCTTTCTGCAGATAAGGTGCTGTTATGATCATGTCCTCTGGGTGTGCTAAGAACATTGCCTAATCTTACATTGAGTCGTTCTTGCTCAAGATCTGAATCATTACTAATATGATCTGCTCGACGACTTCTTCCTCCAAAAATCCCAGTGACAGCATTAAATGCGCGACCGCTTGCTAAGAATGCCACCACAGGAAGAGCAACTAATGCAGCTGTCGCTGATGCAACCAATAGTGGTACAAAAGGAACAGTAAGGAAAGGAATTGTAAAACCCACAGTCGCAAGTGGAGTGCTGACTGCACTTAAACCAATGCCCAGTACTTTTGACCACAAGAATGTGCCACCAGCGATAAATGCAATATCTTTTATTGCATCCACCATCAATAAAGAACCAAGGGCGACTGCTTGCATTAAATGCGGTAATCGAGAATTTTCAATAAATCTTTGGAATATAATTGCAGGTAAAGAAGTGAGTCCTAGTATGAATGAGCCTACAATTAACAGAGGGGCGTGCAGCCATAGTAATGCCAAAAGCGAAACTTGTGGAATAATTATTAATAAGCTGGAGAGCCTATTTTCTCCCTTCAAAAATCTCATGCTCTTAGAAGAAACGCTTTGCATTCCTTCGAAAAGGATACTAATACCTTCCCAAATAATGGGCAGATGCAACCAGAATAACAAACGATAAATCAGATTCATAAAGAACGAAGCATTTGAAGCAGGATTCACTTCATTGTTATATCTGAATAAACGAGTCAATCCAAAGCGCTCGGATAAAGAAGTATTATCATGTGTTTGCCAGAATTGCTGCCAAGGTGAGAGTCGAGGAACAGTCGGTGCATAGCGAGAGCCATCGGTAGTACGTGAGGGCGAATAATGAGGCCGAGAGGGCGCTGAAGAATATCGTGGCGGTGTATCATATATAGTGTAACTAGGTAACCCAAAAAATGGACGCACATGATTATTCAACACATTTGGCGCGGAAGGTACTGCAATGGTTGATTGGGGAACAGTAGTCGTCACTGGCGCTCCGCCTACTGTGGGCGCTGGCTTTAGCGGTGCAGGAATTGCCCCAGAAATGGCAGTAGGTTTGACAAACTTGTTAGGTTGAATAGCAACAGTTTTAATGGCTTGGAATTGTGTCTCGATCCATTTTAGATTGATAGTTTTTAATTCTTTATAATGTTGCTCAATTTCCGCATCATTAGCTGCAACATAATCTTGTACAAGATTAAAATTTTCTACGATATATCTTAGGATTGATATTCTAACGGCGGTTTCTATGAGTTTAGTGATATCATGAGCATTATTGACTATAAGGTTTGCCCCAGTATAAGTGTTTCTTCCCATGTCCTGATTAACAACAAGGCCTGGTGTGTATAATCCTTTATGAACAATAGCCATTTCATCCGCTATATTTTCATTAATATTGGCAGGCAAGTTAGCTTGTGTCAGCAATTTTGATAGCCAGAACACATTAATCATCTCGCTTTTTGTGTCATTGGCTTTCGCCATAAAGTCATAAATTTGGACATCGATGAAGGGTAAAAGATCACGCTCAATAAGATCTTTACATAATTTGCCAGCAAGATAATTATTGCCTGATATTTGGCGCAGATATTCAAGGTTATATTTTTGTAAAGCTTCTAGATCTTCATTAATTTTTTTAAGTTTGTTTGTGCGTGTTTCTCTTGACATCTTACTAACTTATCTGTGTCTGATTATGAGAAAGTGAGCCTACCATCTCATATGATGAAATAAAAGAATGAGGAATAGAAAAGTACCATTACGACGATAAATGGTGCGGGCAGATAGATAGAGCGCTATAAATGTCGTATAAGTTGAATAAATAACAAATTTTATAGAGAGCGTAGTGTAGAAGGGTGAATCTCTCTTTCTTTTGTATGCGGGAAGACAAGTTGTTCATACAAAAACTGGATAGCAAATTCTTGATAACTGGGAGACGTGCTATAGCTTTTGAGTAAAGCAACAGGATATATTTTTCTTTCAAACTCTAACTCAACTTGGTTCCCAGATTTAAAAGGAAGCGGTGGTGTAATAAGTCGCATGGGTAATTTTTTTTCTGATTGTTCTGGAAGGAGTAGGGTAGGAATGGCATAGGGTGATTCTGTATCACATAAGCGTGCTTTAATAGGTAGCGCTTTTGGACTTAATATTTCTACACCGACCAATGTAACATGATTTTCTTGCGCTTTTAACCAACGCAGCGTACCCACTTCCCAGACAATTTCTCCAGACTCCAATTTTTTTTCTAGTCCGATAATTTCACCGGTTTGTAATTGGGCAGGGATCTCATGAGACCATTTGAGACAAAAACCTCCTTCACTTTGATTAATAAGCTCACAAATATAAAGTTGATGTTTAAGAGCTTTTTGCTGCGAGGGCAATACATCGATATCAATAATTTGTGTCGATGAGGTAGATTCTGATTCATTTTGGTTTGAATCCATTTTCAAATCGCCGGTAATGAACCAGTGCGTTGCGGCGATACCAAGACAAACAGAAATGTGACCGTGGATTTTTTCTCTTTCAAATTCCCTTTCATTTAAATATTGCCAGATGTTGGTAAGTGACTCAAGAAATGAAGTCGGTAATGCGACTTCAGCAGAGGTGAAAAACTTTGATAATGTGCTTTGATGTGAAGTTTTTTTAGCGTTAAGTAGCTTTGAGATCCGCTCATTTATTTTTTCCAAATTAAGAAAATAGCATACTTGAGGGGTCGTAAAATATAAAGCAGAGTAACAAGGTGGCGCATCATTGGTTACATCAACAACAAACAAAGGTGCGGTTGAAGTATTTCCTTTACGTAAAGTTAATAACGGAGCCCATGCCTCCATTGCATAAGAAACTTCCGTCATTTGTTCACGACGCAGTTGATTGGGATTGCAAATGGAAAATAATAAGCAATGTTTGTAAATATCAGCTAATGTTTTAAATCGAGAATGCCACGATATAACTTTATTCAATGTTTTATTAGCAAAGCCCTTTTCTTCGGCAAAAACATAAAGTTGGTGTAATTCTAGCCATATACCAGGTGTAGGGTTTCGGTGCTGTTCGTAAGCATTAAATATAATTTTGGCACAAGACGCCATCGCATTGTGCAAGGCATCGAGTAAAACCTTTTTATTACAGAAAAAAGGCCTATAAACTCCATCAATGACAAGCTTATACTCGGTGATCATTTCAAGATGAAGCGCATTAACTAAGTCAGCAATAATTTGTTGATTATCTGTTAAGATTTCTCGGCTTGAGTAATGTTTTTGTAAGGATTGGTTAATAAAAGCAAGTGTAGGTCTGAGTAGACATAAAATATCAAATCGTTGTTGATAAGAAAGCTCAGCTTCGTGGCAGTCTTGCAAAACTAAATAAAGCGCTTTGGCGCTGCCAGAAAGATCAGTTAATGAAAGCTGGCTGCGCCATTTTTCAATCGCTTCAAGTGTAATGTCTCGGTTACTCGATGTATTACCTGTTTTTTTAGGTAGGCGTAACCCAGTTTTACTCTTAATATATTCCATGTCTCATGCTTTATTTGTGAAAATAATTAATAAAGTCGGCAAATTGTGAGGGAAGCTTAATAAAATTTCTGCACAAAGAGACAGGGGGACAGATTTTTTTAAGGCAGTAAATCTAGAGGCATTTTGCTGTGATGATAAGGAATTTCTCGAACAAATTTGGGAACAAGATAACCGGGGAGTTCGGCACGAAGTGATCCTTGTAATTTTCTTGCTTCTTCATGCGAGACTGAAAAATGACTCGCACCTTGGACTGCGTCTAATAAGTGCACGTAATAAGGTAAGATACCAGCTTGAAATAAGTTTAATGAAAGTTGTTTTAAGCATTCAGTATTATCATTAACGCCTTGCAGTAGAACAGTTTGGTTTAGCACGGTAACCCCCTGTTGTTTTAATGCTGTTACACCTTGGGCAATCGAAGGAATAATTTCAGCAGGGTGGTTGATGTGATAAACCATCACGATATCTTGCTCGGTGTCATCTAATACCTTAAGTAGGCTATGACAAATCCGTTGTGGGATCATCACTGGCAAACGCGTATGCATGCGTAAGATCTTCACATGTTTAATATCAGATAATTGCTTGAGGAATAAAGCAAGAAATTGATCTTGAGCCATTAACGGATCACCGCCGCTTAAAATAACCTCAACAATGTCAGGATGATTAGCAATATAATCTAGTGCTTGCGACCAACCTTTACGACCAGGATTATTCTCTTGGTAAGGGAAATGTCGACGAAAACAATATCTGCAATGAACGGCGCAACTTGAGGTAAATGTTAAAAGAACACGCCCTTTAAACTTATGTAGTAATCCAGGAACAGGGTTATGTTCTGTTTCTTTGAGTGGATCCGAAGAATAATTATTAGATAACTTACTTTCTTCTTTAATGGATAAAACTTGTCTTAATAGCGGATCCAGCGGATCGCCTTTTTGCATACGAGCAACAAAACTTTGTGTGACCCTGAGTGGAAAATTCTTATCCCATTGCCAGGGGAGCTGTGAAGGGCAAAGATTTAATAGCGATAGCAATTCTAAAGGAGAAGTGATCATTTCGCTGAGAGCTTGTTGCCAAGCAAACGATTGTTCTTGCATTTGCTACTTTCGGGTTCGTAAACTAAATTGGAAGGCAAGTATCATACACATAACAAAAAGAAATAGCACATCCATCCCGCTTTAAAACGACAAAACATCGATAAAATCTGCATAAAAAGAGGAGGCTATTCTTTTATCGGCAAATGAAGATCGTTGGGCACCTTATACAAATAAGATAAATAACTTTATTAATCTTTATAAAATCGCATCTTTAAACCCTATTGCATAGAGTAACGTGGCTGAGATGCTTCGCATTTTGAAGTGTATTTGGTATATACTTTCGCCTATTTTCTGGGCACTTATTAAAAATGGTGACAAATGGCAACTTATAGTACTAGTGAATTTCGTAGTGGTTTAAAAATTATGCATGAGGGTGATCCGTGCACCATCATAGAAAACGATATTGTTAAGCCAGGAAAAGGCCAAGCATTCAACCGCGTTAAGTTTCGTAACTTAAAAACAGGGCGTGTCCTAGAAAAGACCTATAAATCAGGTGAAACTGTAGAAGCCGCTGATGTGGTCGATGTCGAAATGCAATATCTTTACCATGACGGCGTTCATTGGCATTTTATGGCAGGCGAATCCTTTGAGCAGCATGAAATTAACGAATCGGTTGTAAGCGATGCTGGGAAATGGCTTAAAGAACAAGACATTTGCATTATTACCTTATGGAATGGCAGCCCCATTGCGGTCGCTCCGCCCAATTTCGTTACCCTCACAATTACAGACACGGATCCTGGTTTAAGAGGCGATACCTCTGGTGGTGGCACAAAACCTGCCACTTTAGAAACCGGTGCGGTGGTGCGGGTTCCACTGTTTTTATCCATTGGCGATAGCATTAAAGTGGATACACGAACCGGCGAATATGTTTCGCGCGCCAAATAAATAGAGATGATGTGGAAACCCAGTGCCTCACTTGCAGTGTTAAGTGAGCGAGCAAAATTTCTACAAGCGATACGTTCGTTTTTTGCTGAGCAAGGTGTCATGGAAGTAGATACGCCATTGCTCAGCCAAAGCACAGTGACGGCTCCGCATTTGCAGTCGTTTGCTATTTTGTGTGAAAACGCAAAGCAGGCACGTTACTTACAAACCTCTCCAGAATATGCCATGAAACGATTGTTAGCATCAGGAAGTGGCCCTATCTACTATCTTGGAAAAGCCTTTAGACAAGAAGAAGTCGGCAGCCGGCATAATCCAGAATTTACGATGCTAGAATGGTATCGTCCGCAATGGGATCATTGGCAATTAATTGCGGAAGTGGATGCGCTATTTCAGAGGCTACTCAATTGTCCACCTGCTGAAATGGTGTCTTATCAAGCATTGTTTGAACAACATTTAGGTATTCATCCGCATGTTGCCAGTGTGAACGCGCTGAAAGCGGTTGCGGTTGAGCGAGAATGGATCCAACCTCATCCAAGTTTTGATTTAGATAGAGACGGTTGGTTAGATCTGCTCATAACACACGGTATTGAGCCGTATTTAGGGCAAACCCACCCTATTGTTGTTGTAGATTTTCCTGCATCTCAGGCAAGTCTTGCCAAAACACGTCAAGTAGATTCTTTTGCAGTGGCAGAGCGTTTTGAATTTTATTATCGCGGCTTTGAGTTAGCTAATGGGTATCATGAGCTTTCTTGCGCAAACGAATTGGAAATACGTTTTGAAGAAGATCTATTTAAAAGAAAAGCGCTAGGTCTTTCAGAAATGCCTATTGATCATTATTTACTAGATGCGCTCAAATCAGGATTGCCTGCTTGTGCGGGCGTGGCTGTTGGAGTAGATAGGCTGTTGATGCTGAAATTAAATCAATCCAAAATTGCTGATGTACTGCCATTTAATTGGGAACGTGCCTAAACCACTAGATTAGTGCACGGGACTCATTAAAAGGCATTTTCTATCTTCCTTACGTTCTTCTTCCCGACAGGGTGCTGGCCGTAAATAAGGCTCTCTCTTTACGTAGCCGCTAGGTAAGTAAGTACGGCTAAACTCTAAGGGCAGTTCAGTTCGAGATTGATTATTTAAGGCGGCAATCAATGATTTAATTGCATCAGGAACGGGTTTTTCGTTCGTATAGCTTTTTATTTCACGATGAGGATCCTGATTATCGTTAAGATCCGCATGGGGTCTGAATTGTTTATAAATCCTACTCGTAATTTCTAGCTTATTGGCTTCAACATCTGCGAAGAATTCATCATGTAGGATTAAATGTAAGGCTTCTGCGGACGCAACGAGATTGAAATGCTGTTTATCAGAGCCAGATACGCCCGCTAAGATATTAAAGTTTTTCAATAAAGAGAGTAAATCACGTTTTATCAGAGGAAAGACAAGCTCTCGGATGGCTTGATGAATTTTTGTCGTATTTTCTGCCGCTTGGAATTCTGGTGGTTTCGCTTGGGGGTAAAGTTGCTGCAGTTGCTCCGCAATTACGGAGGGATCCTTTTGGCCCGCAGCCCATAAACAAAAAATAGCAGGACAAAGTTCAAAGTTTGTTTTCTTGATAATTTCCTCTAATCGAGGAAACATTTTAATTTTGAATAGATGACTGCTCGCTAAATCCTGTCTTCCTTGAGCGATGTCATAACAGAATTGCACTTGTTCTGGTGTCACTGGTTTCCCCTTGCGATATGAAGAGTGAAATCATGGCAGCAAATGACCAATTCCTTGGCCGACAACAAGCCGAGAATTCTGGCTTAGATCATACTCCCACTGCATCTTTGCATCAAGTAGTACAATCACAGTAGAACCGAGAGCAAAATAACCCATTTCGTCGCCTTTGTCTAACCTAATGTGTTGTTCAGGCAGATTGGGGTAAGAAATATCAAGGATTTTCTTGGCTCGGTGAGGGGTAACATTTCCGCCCCAACGGGTGAAAATGCTGCCGACGATCATTGCGCCTACTAATATTATGGCAAAGGATCCGTGATCGTGCTTGAAAAAAGTGACAACACGTTCATTGCGAGCAAATAAATTATCAACATGATCTGTTGTCAGTGGATTTACCGAAAAAAGTTCGCCAGGGATATAACGTAAGTGGGTGAGGGTGCCAGACAATGGCATATGAACGCGGTGATAATCTATGGGAGCTAGATAAATAGTTGCAAAATGCCCATTTTCAAATGCTTTTGCATCTTCATGGCTTCCAACCAACGCTTCTAAACTAAAATGACGTCCTTTTGCTTGGAGCAAAGAATTCCCTTCAATTTTCCCCATTTGACTAATCGTTCCATCGCAAGGAGAAACAATGCTCGTAGGTGATGCATCTATAGGACGACTACCAGGCTTTAAACGTCGAATAAAAAATTCATGATATGAAGGATAGGCAAAAGGATTGGGCTCTAAAGCTTCATTCATATTAACGTTATAACGCTTTAAAAAATAACGAATAAGATAATTTTTCAACCAAGGGATTTCACTGTGAGATAGCATGCCTGCAAATGTTGTTAATGCATGCTGGGGAACAAGATGCTGACGCCAAACTTTAAGGGGATATCTCACAGTGTCTCTCTTTTTATAAGTTAAGAAGCTATATCAGATATGATCGTGTGGTAACTTTGTAATCGAAAGGGGGCAATTTTGCCCATTTTGGTAGCTATCTGTAAAGCACAATCTGGTTCAGCCAGATGCTCACAGTTTCGGAATTTGCATTGACCAAGAAAGGGACGAAATTCCTTAAATCCTTCAATAATCATCTTTTTGCTAAAGTGGTGCAGATTAAATTGGTGGATGCCAGGAGAGTCTATGATGTGTCCAGTCTTGCCTAAATGATAAAGACTTGAGGCCGTTGTCGTATGACGACCAAGACGTTGCAGTTTAGAGAGTTCTCCAATCTGAGCTTTAGCATCGGGGATAAGGGCGTTGAGCAAAGAGGATTTTCCAACTCCCGACTGTCCTACAAAAACACTGGTATGCTGTTTTAAGAGATTTTCCAGGCTGGGCAGGCCTTCTCTTGTTGAACTACTAACTATAAATTGAGGATAGCCAATGGTTTCATAGCTCTCTAATTTTTTTCGAAATTCTTGGTGATTTTCATGTTCGGCCAAATCACACTTATTCACCACGATGATCGCAGGTAGATTGAGTGTTTCAGCAATAATAAGATATCTATCAAGGGTAGTTTGCTTAGGCAGTGGTTCAAAGGCAATGACAATTGCTAAGCAATCTACATTTGCTACCATCGGTTTGGTCTGATGACGATCAGGACGGGTAATAATAGAACGTCGTGGCAAACCGGCAACGACAACGCCCGTTTGCTCATCTATTTGTTGCCAAATAACATTATCCCCTGTGACCAAAGCGCCTAAGTTTTGACGCAGTCCGCATCGAAAGAGCTGGCCTGCTTGGTTTTCTACTATCAGGGTGGTACCGTAGTGCGCGATTAAAAGGCCGCCTTGTTCAGGACCTAAGCTTTGGTTTAAGGTGTCAGGAGAGGGTATTTCTGGTGCACCCGCACGTGTGCAACGTTTAGCCTGATTTGTTTTGAGCCGCGTAAGTTGGCGGTTTGTGAGTCGACGTTTCCCCATACAAATAGCATTATAGAATAAGTCAGTTTAAGGATAAAGAATGAATGATAAGCTACTTCGTTTGATTTGGATAGATCTTGAGATGACTGGCTTAGATACGCAAAATGACCAAATTATTGAAATTGCGACGCTTGTCACCGATACCAACCTGAATATTATTGCTGAGGGGCCCAATTTGGCTATCCATCAACCAGATGATGTTTTGCTGAAAATGGACGAATGGAACACTAAACAACATGGGAAATCAGGGCTAACCGAACGCGTCAAAAAAAGTACCGTTTCTTGTAGTGATGCTGAGCGGCAGACGCTTGCATTTTTGCAGCAGCATGTTGCACCAAGGACATCGCCAATGTGCGGAAATACGGTCTGTCAGGATAGGCGATTTTTAAGTCGTTTAATGCCGACGCTTGAAGCATATTTTCATTATCGACACTTAGATGTGAGTACGGTTAAAGAATTAGCCAGATATTGGGCGCCTCAAGTATTCAAAGGATTAAGTAAAGAATCGCGTCACCTGGCGTTAGAAGATATTAAAGAATCCATTGAAGAATTACGTTATTACCGCGATCATTTTTTTAAATTAGAAAAAATTGGGGACAATGAAAGTGAATGAGTTGCCTCTAGCGCTCTATTTAAGTGCGAAGGTAAGAGAGCTTGATCGATTTGCGATTGAGACAACCCCCATTACAGGTTATGCATTAATGAACCGGGCAGGGCAAGCTGCTCTTAATACGTTACAAACCAATTGGCCAGATGCAACTTCAATCGACATCTGTTGTGGGCCAGGTAATAATGGTGGTGATGGATTTGTACTGGCACGTTTGGCAAAGCAAAAAGGCTTGGCTGTTAGAGTTTTTTGTGTAGGGCAAACAACAGAAAAGCCTTTTACAGAAGAAATGAAGCAAGCACGTGCAGATTGGCTTGCATTAGGAGAAGAGATCATATCATTTCAGGGGCAAGCGCTCTTGGCTGATGTGATTATTGATGCGCTTTTAGGGATAGGTGCGCGTGCGCCGCTTTCAACAGAATTTCAACAGGCCGTTCAAGCTATCAATCAAAGCCAACGACCCGTATTAGCAATAGATATTCCATCAGGATTAAATGCCGATACCGGATATTTTGATCAAGCAGTGAAAGCCACGGCTACTATTACATTCATTGGTATGAAATTAGGATTAGTATCTGCTAATGCCATTGATGTTGTTGGAGAATTATTTTTTGACGATTTAGGCGTAGAGACAGCAAAAGCCAATATTCAACCAGATGCATTTCGATTAGATTATAATGCGCTTATTTCTCAAGTTCCTAAACGGCGTCTCTCTTCTTATAAGGGGGACAATGGTCATGTCTGCGTTGTTGGAGGCGGGCAAAGTGGCTATAGCGGCGCAGTATGTTTAGCAGGCGAAGCTGCGCTAAGAGCGGGTGCAGGTTTAGTTTCTGCGGTCGTTGCACCAGAAAGTTTACCGCTGTTGGCGCGGGGACCTTCTGAACTCATGTGTTATGGACTGGAAGATTCAGCATCCTTGACGACCTTATTAGAGCGAGCAACGTTTGTTGTGCTCGGGCCTGGTTTAAGTCAAACCACATGGGCGGAGCAATTTTTTGCAGCTGCGCTTAAAACAACCAAGCCCTTAGTCGTCGATGCTGATGGATTAAATTGGCTAGCAAAGAATCCGGTAAAACGTGAACAATGGGTGCTCACCCCGCATCCTGGCGAAGCTGCACGATTATTAGCTTGTTCTACCTATGATATACAAAGCAATAGAGTCGAAGCGGCTAAGGCAATACAAAAAAAATATGGTGGCATTACGGTGCTTAAAGGAGCTGGGACCATCATCTGTGATGGTAACCATTTGTTTGTTAATGCAGGTGGTTTTCCTGCTTTAGGAACAGGTGGAACAGGGGATGTGCTTGCTGGATTAATTGGTGGTTTAGCCGCACAGGGTCTTTCGCTGTTTCTATCGGCAAAGCTTGGCGTTAGCGTACATTCTTTAGCGGCAGAATTTGAACAATCGTTAGGTGCCCGAGGGATGTTGGCGAGTGATTTATTTTTACATATACGAAGTTTATTAAATCCCTCTGAAGGTTAAGAATGAACAGCTCACAACAGATCCGCATCGAAATAAATGATGCTGCCAAGATGGAAGCGCTTGGAAAAACTTTATATCTTTTAACTGGAAAAGAAGGGTTAATTGTATATTTATCTGGCGAATTAGGTGCCGGTAAAACGACCCTAGTGCGGGGATTTTTACGGGCAATAAATTATACTGGTATCGTGAAAAGTCCAACTTATACTTTGGTTGAGCCCTATGAATTGAATGAAAAGAAGATTTATCATTTTGATTTTTACCGCTTAACCTCTGCCGAAGAGTTAGAGTTTATGGGGATCCGTGATTTCTTCCAACAAGGGGCAATATGTTTAATTGAGTGGCCTGAAAAAGCCTCTGGCGGATTACCAACATGTGATTTAAAAATTAGTATTGATATTGTGAATGACTCACGACAGGTTACCATAGAAGCTTATAGTAATAGAGGCAAGGATGTTTTTGAAAAGTTTAAAATGCCATAAGCAGTTAAGAAGGGCTCTTTTTGCCACATTATTATTTTTTTGTTGCACCTCTTTTGCGCATAAAGAAGTGCAAGGGTTAAGGGTATGGGCATCCCCTGATAGTACAAGATTGGTTTTTGACTTGTCTGATTCAGTCAAATACAAATTGTTCACTTTAGATAATCCAGATCGTGTCGTGATTGATATTGAAAGCGCAGAGTTTAAGACTAAATTTGATCAAGCAAGTCTTGAAAATTCAAGAATTTCTCGTCTTCGCCACGCGGTCAGGGACGGAGGAATTCGCTTAGTGTTAGATATGCAGGGTAAGGTAAAACCTTCAAGTTTTTTATTGACACCCAATCAGACCTATGGAAACCGTCTTGTTATAGATCTTACCTTCCAAGGCGAGTCAAAATTAGCCCAAACCTCAAAAAAATCTAAAGAGGTTGATTTAGGAAAAATGTCGACGAGGGATTTTATTGTTGCTATTGATCCTGGACATGGTGGAGAAGATACGGGTGCAATAGGAAATCTCAAACATTTGAGGGAAAAAGATGTTGTCTTGAGTGTATCAAAGAAATTACAGGCGCTCATCAATGCGCAACCTGGGATGAAAGCATTTTTAGTTCGATCGGGTGATTATTATGTAGGGCTTAGAAACCGAATGGAGATTGCACGAGACAAAGGTGCGGATCTTTTTATCTCGGTGCACGCTGACAGCTTTAAAGATGCCCGCGCAACAGGGGCGTCTGTTTTTGTGTTGTCAGAAAAGGGCGCAAGTAATGAAGCAGCACGTTGGCTTGCTGAGAGAGAAAATCGTTCAGATTTAATAGGTGGTGTAAAATTGGAAGATAAAGGAGATTTATTAGCTTCAGTTTTGCTTGATTTATCGCAAACCGCAAGTCAAACCGCAAGCCATGAGTTAGCGACACATTTGATTGCCAATTTGGGTAAAGTCACTGATATGCACCATAAAACAGTCCAACGTGCAGGATTTATGGTATTAAAATCTCCTGATATTCCTTCGGTGTTGGTAGAGCTCGGTTTTATATCGAACCACAAAGGTGAACAAAAATTAGCTACAGCAGCGCATCAGCAAGCCCTTGCAACGGCATTATTATCAGGGGTTAAAGCCTATGCTGCTAAACGTCCTCCGCCAGTAAAACATCCTGAGAGCTGGACTGTCGCAAAGAAGTAATGATGAGTAATGACAACAAAATATAAATTCGAAATGGACATGTATACTCGAACCATTTTGAATTTAGGCGAGGCGCCAAACGAACAATCCCCAGGCGCGTACGCTGGTACGTAACTGGGGTGAGAGAGTGATGGCAACAAAGCATAAGTTCGAAATGGAAAGAGTATATACGCCGATTATTCAGTTATCGCAGCTTGTCGCAAACCAAATTGCAGCAGGAGAGGTGGTTGAACGTCCCTCTTCAGTTGTTAAAGAACTGATAGAAAATAGTTTGGATGCAGGTTCAACCAAAATCGAGGTAGAAATTGAAGGCGGGGGAACGCATCTTATCCGTGTGCGTGATAATGGTTGTGGAATGAAAAAGGCTGACTTAATGTTAGCCTTTGCTCGTCATGCTACTAGCAAAATTCGAACAACAGAAGACTTAGCGGCAATTGCTTCTTTAGGGTTTCGCGGAGAAGCACTTGCAAGCATATCATCCGTTTCTCGTTGTCGTTTAACATCGAAATCTCAAGATGAAGAATGTGCTTGGCAAGTACAATTATCGAATGATCTTGCTCCCAACTTGTTTCCTGTTGCTCACCCCGCAGGCACAACAGTTGAGGTTGCTGATTTATTTTATAATACACCTGTCAGACGTAAATTTTTACGAAGCGAGAAAACAGAGTTTCAAGCCATAGAGGAAGTTCTAAAACGCTTATCTCTTGCTTTTCCCCAGGTGAGTTTTAGTTTGAAGCACCAGCAACGACAAGTGCGATTTTATCCAAGAGCTGGAGCCGATGAGTCTTTTCGTGTAGCAAAAATATGCGGACAGTCTTTCATGAACCAGGCGATTGAAATAGCAATGAATGCAGCAGGCTTGTCTTTAAGAGGATGGTTAGGGTTACCAACAATTGCAAGACGTCAAGCAGATTGCCAATATTTTTTCGTTAATCAACGAATGGTTAAAGACAGATTTTTAAATCATGTGATTAAAACAATTTATCAACAGCATCCTCATATGCCTGAAGCAACTTATCCTTGTTATGTGTTGTATTTAACACTGGATCCTTCAGAGGTAGATGTGAATGTGCATCCTACTAAACAAGAAGTACGGTTTAGCCAAGCTCGACTTATTCATGATTTCATGAGCAAAGCTATCAAAGATGCGCTTGAAAAAGCAAATAGCGAAAGCATATCATCGCAAGGATCTTCTCTTGAAGATATAGCAGCATGCAACACCAAGCTGCAATATGATAGCGATATTTCATCAACATTTGCCTATTATCAACATGGCAATGACAATCCAAAAAGTAACGGTTTCAACAGTAATGATTTCGCGTTTCGGCAAGATGCAGATATTTTAAATGACGCAGTTGACTCCATCGTTAATCAGCCGCGTAAAGAAACCTGCAACGCCGAATCAACACAAAAGCGCGTTTTTCCATCTACGGCTTTTTTTCATCGATATGCTTGCATTGAGAATGAAAAAGGGGTGTTTATTGTTGACTTAACGTCGGCAAAGGCATCGTTATTGACTTATTATTTTGAAAAACATTGGCAAAATATCGCTACAAAATCAGTTCTTTTTCCATTGCGTCTTTCTTTGCCAATGAAAAGTGCTTTGCTGCAGGAGGCCATTGCCAATTTAGCTGCGATTGGTTTTCATCTTCGATTAGAAAATCAAGAAATCACTTTACTCACACAACCTGAGATTTTAAAAAGTGGAATTGACAAAGAATTATTGAAAGAACTCATTCAGCAGTCAGTCAATAAAAAGCATCATGAGTGGTTGTTGCGATTAGGCGAAAGCCTGGCTGATTTATTTGATAATATAACATCGCCTGCTTTTCATGATCTTCTAACAGAATGGATAGCAAATAAAAAACAGGGACCTTGGTGTTATTTCTCTGATGAGCAACTTACTAAAGAGATGAAAAATAACCATCACGTAGAAAGTGAGATGGTATAGCCTTGGCGCTTACACCAAAACTCATGTGCTGTATATCTGAGAAATGACAATGTCGCGTAGCCGGTGGCTCTGGCATAAGGTATTTAACCTACTTTTATTGACAGCTTCACTAGGCTTCAATACTATGCTTGCTGATCAATTATTTGGAGACTTAAAATGGTGCAAATAACGTTTTCACCAATTGCTGATATGGTAGGGATTGCCGGCGTTGGCTTAACTTTATTAGCCTATTTTTTACTCCACGCAAACTATTTAACCGTCGATGGGAAATGGTTTTCTCTCTTGAATCTGATTGGTGCAAGTTTTGTTCAATATTCGCTTTTCTTTGATTGGAACACGCCCGCTGTAATTATGGAAGCTAGTTGGATATTAATCAGCTTGTATGGAACCATAAAAGCTTTCTTTTTCTCTCCACGTTAAGTTGTTTTTAATGATATGCAAAGTAAAGCGCCAGTTGTTATTTGTCTAATGGGGCCCACGGCTAGTGGAAAAACAGACTTAGCTGTTAACTTGTCTGAGCATTTCGCAAGTGAAATTATTAATGTAGATTCGGCGCAGATTTACCAAGGCATGGATATAGGCTCGGGAAAACCTTCTTTACAAATTCGTCAGAAAGTACCGCATCATTTAATGGATTTTTTGGATCCCAAAATACCTTATAACGCCGCACAGTTTCGACATGATGCAATTGCTTGCATTAACGAGATTTTAGAGCGAGGCAAGGTACCTATCCTTGTAGGCGGGACAATGCTGTATTTTAAGGTATTACAGCAGGGACTTTCTTCATTGCCTGAGGCAAATGATGCATTACGAAAAAGATTGGAAGCCTGGGCTGATAGAGAAGGTTGGGCAGCACTGCACAAGGCTCTTTATCAAATTGATCCGATAACGGCAAACAGAATTAAACCTAACGATAGTCAACGGATCCAACGTGCATTAGAAATAGCAGAAATTACCGGAAAACCGATGTCTTTTTGGTTATCACAGCCTAAAGCGGATCCCTTGCCGTTTGAATTTTTAAATATTGCACTTATTCCTGTTACAACGCCAAGAACGGTGCTGCATGAGCGCATTTTGCTTCGATTTGATGCAATGCTTGAAAATGGTTTAGTGACTGAGGTAGAAAAATTATTTCGACGTGGTGATTTAAATGATTCATTGCCTGCTATCCGATCGGTCGGTTATCGCCAAGTATGGCAATATTTAATGGGACAGATGTCTTATGATGAAATGCATGAAAAAGCTATCGCTGCAACGCGTCAGTTAGCAAAGCGCCAACTGACCTGGTTACGACAATGGCCAATGCTAACTACATTTGATTTTTTAGCACCTGAATTGCTTGAGTCTGTACTTGATTTCTTAAAGAAACATGGGGTGATGCTGACTGCCTCACCCCACGTATAAAATCATTTAAAATGTCGTTTACGTTCTCCTCGTTGTAACTCACGTAATATTTGTTGACGTTCTGCTACGGGTAAGGGATTACCTTGATCATCTTCGAAGACACTTTTAAGTGGTTGTCCGTGTAACCCATAAGCATCTTTACCTTTACCTTTATAGTATTTATTTCTGTTATGGGTTCGATGACGGATTTCTTTAGCTTTGCGAAGGAGCTCCTCCTTTTGCGTTTCAGTCTTGGCTGAAGGCAGTGGTTTAATACGCTCAAGCTCTGTTGTAAGATCTTTTGCTTTATCCTGTAATGCTCCGGAGATCTCATTGCTTGCGGCTAATGAAGCTAATGCAATGGGAACAGATTGATTATCTTGTGCAATAGCATTAACGGGATCAGCTGAAGAATCCTCATCAAAGCGAACGGTATTTTTATAACGAGGCTTTTTGCGAGGCTTGCTTTCAGGATCTCTTGCCATGGAGAGGAGATCTCGGTCTTGGTCAACAACTACTGGCAGGACAGAAAGCGCTTCAGGAGATGATTCTTTGGTAATACGAGCTGTATTTTTGGTGTGTGCTTTTCTATCAGGATCAGGAATAAAGGTCGGTTTAGTACGATGTTTTTTCTTCGATTTTTTTTGATGAGTAGTGTTCGTAGCATCATCAGTACCTGTAAAAGCGTGTTGAATACGATGTGAAACATTTTGTAAAAAATTCAACATTTGAGTACTCCTTAAAGTAGTCGTTAGTTATAGGTCACTTGAGACAAAAAAAATCCCTTGAAACCCATGCATGGTTTCCGATTTCCACTTTAAGAACGTCCCTTTAAAGGCGGCACCACTAAGGGCAGATACGCCTTGCCCTTAGTGTTTCAGAGTATTTAGGACACTGAATTGCTCAGCAAAGAAATAAATTATTTTCTTTTATCTTCTCTACCTGTTTGCTGATGTTTTGGATTTTGTGGTTGTCCAAAACTTGGTTTAGCTTGTTTTTCTTGATTTGGTTTAGCTTGTCTTTCTTGATTTGGGTTTGTTTGACGTTGTGGGTTTTGCTGTTCTCTTTTTGTGTCTTTAGGATGCATAGCTATTCTCCCGATGTTGGTTTATCGAATGAGCGGTTAAGAGATGTCATGCAAGCTGAAAACATTTGCATGCTAGACATCGTTTTCCTTAATCACTGTGAAATAAGCATAGACCAATTTCAAGGATGCTATTGATGCATATTATTATAGATATTATTCAAAACAGGGGTTTTTTACTCAGCTTAACTTGTGGTAGTCATGGGATAGTTTATTAATTTGGTATGGTGAGATGAACCGGCAAAATATTTGCGCAATGAATATACCGCAATATAAAAAGGGATCGTGCCAACCAAGGTAACGATCATTTTAAACGTATAACTTGAAAAAATAACGGTCATTAATTCTGTAAAAGAGGTTTTATCGCCTTGATGAGGTAAAGCGCCCGTGAGGAAGGAGGCAAGAGAGATCACAATGGCAGTATCGACAAATTGACTTGCTAAGGTTGAGCCGTTAGTTCTTAACCATAAATGTCGACCATTGGTGTAATCTTTCCAGAATTGAAATAAATAAACATCTAATAATTGCGCAATAAGATAAGCAATCATGGAGCTGATAATGCCGCCCATGCTAAAGAGTCGTATTTTAAAAAAAGCGTGTTCAGGATGGGCGATATGCGGTAATTGTGTGGTGGGTTCAAGGATGACATGAGGAGGAAGCAACCCACCCAACCATATAATAAAGAAAACCCAAAAATTAATAAGTAATCCTACCCATACAATCAGATTGGCTCTTTCTCTACCATAAAATTCGCAAATAATATCTGTGCATAAAAATGTGAGCGGATAAGGGAGTACACCAATGGGTAAGAGGATTGGAATGTTCCATGGCCCAATCTGAAAACTCAGATCAATAAACCGACTGATCCCCAGAATATTAATAAGACCTAATGTTCCAAGAAAGAGGCCAGCTAATATCACAAAAACACGTTCTCGCCGACGCGCCAGTATATTTGAAGGGGAAGAAGGAGAAATAAATAGGTCCATAAAAGCCACACTACTTCGTTTATGGGAATGATACCTGGTTAGGGAGATTTGCACAATTTCTCTGTGATTAGCTCTAATAGGCTCCCGATAAGAGGTAAAAAGTGATGTTTTTCAATTGGTTAGCTTAGATGTGAGGACAAAAAAGCCAGTTGTTCTCAACCATGAGAGCGCGTATGCTTAATAGGAATGGTTTGGGGAGAATCGTTGTGGACACTTCTATCCTTCAAAATAGGAACATGAAAATTGGTTTGATTGGGCTGGGAATATGCTTGCTGATATACCTAGCAATAGGGAGTTGGTTGAGCAAGATCAATTACTCGCAAAAGAGTATACACAGCTATTGGACAGTAGTGAAACAAAGCTGCGATCGCCGTGTTCAAATGTTACCTCAATTTTTTCAAGTTATTCAGCATGCAGCGCCAGAAGCCCAAATAATCCAGCAGAAAATATCTAAAGCATATGAACCGGTAGCCACTAATCAATTTTCTGAAACCATGTTATCGAATCCGATTCAAGTACATGAGTTTTTAAGTTGGCAAAAAGAAGTTGTGATGGCATTATCATTCATGCAAGCACAAGAACCAGCTTATCCGGCATTGGCACAAAATCGCCAATATCTTATGTTGAAAATGGAATTAAAAAATCTTGAGTTACAGCTTGGTTTATCAGTAAAAGGGCTAAATAGAGACATTCGTTACTTTAATGGTTTGATCATAGGATTCCCTCAAGGTTGGGCAAATATGTTATATCCCCGAGAAAAACCAAAAATGCCGTTAGAAGGCTTAATGGCAGAAGAAGCACCTCAGAAATAAGCATCCTATTTTGTGAACTATTGTCATAGCACATTTCATTTCGAGTACCTAAATCTGGCGCTACCAAAGTACATGAGGGTAAAATTGTCGAAAAAGGTGTGTGCAAAACCTTAAGTTTTTTTTTGACCAGTGTTCCTTCCGTTCCGATAAATGGCCCAATAAAATCTTGGAATAGCTCGATGATTGCGTATTAAGACGACATGGGCAAATTGGTAGATAAATATGATTGAAAGCGAATAAATGAACTATTTATACTAGATTTATTTTTTACCTTCGGTTTAAAACCTATGCGCAATTTGCAATTTGAGGGACCAACCTCTTTATTGGCATGGCCATTACTTGTCTGGACTTATTTCCTAGGAAGAGTGTTTTGCCTGAATTTTTTCAAAGTATTTTTGTGTGTTGCTTTGACTTTTGGCACACACTTCAAGAGCGCGCTCCATGCAAATGAAATACCCAAAACCCCATGGGTCATTGATGAACATCAGATACTTTCTCCAGCTGTATCTGCGAGTATTACCAATGTGCTTGCTGAATCTGCACGAAATCGTAACGTTCATGTCCGTGTGATGGTGCTTCGTTTTGCTTCACATGAAATGGCACAAATCGAAGCGAAACGTGTGGTGTCAGAATGGGAAAATAGAGATCCTTCTTTGGCGTTGAATAAGACAGTGTATTTCATCATTCATGCTGCAAGAGGTGAAAGTGATATTATTTTAGGTAAAAATCTTCAAAATAATGCTTCTTTTCATGAAAATACACATCGTGTTAAGCAGGGGATTATTCAGCCTATATTGGCTACAGGAAATATAGAAAAAGCAGCTACTGAAGGCGTTATTGCATTAGTTACAGTGTTAGAGGAGCTGCCGGCTAAGCAAGGTCCTTCTGTTTTGACCCTGACTGCTGACTGGCTGCAAGGTTATTATTTGTTAATGCCTTTAAAAGTGTTATCAGCATTTTTACTCATCGCCGGCATTTGGTTTACTTTAAGACAATATTTAAAGCGTCCTGAGTGGGAAGATGTATCGCAAGATAGCCAACCTGTTTTTGACCATTTGTCCTTGGAAGAAAAAATGCTACTTGAAAGTTTTGCTTATAAGGGAAAACTTAAAGAGTAGATGTATACTAAATGGCTAGCGCTTAGCTTAAAAACCCTATGTTATGAGTATATACAACTATTAATTCCCAAAGTTAACCGGCTAATTGCATCCATTTGTTTAATGGCGATGTTTGGCCATTTAGCTTTAGGTTAAACCCGTGATAATATGGCATTGACAAGGGAAGGTAAGTCGTAAGACAACGTAATTAAAATAAGGAGAGGTCCAATGCCAAAAGGGCAATCTTTGCAAGACCCTTTTCTCAATGCACTGCGTAAAGAGAAAATTCCCGTCTCAATCTACCTCGTGAATGGTATTAAATTGCAAGGTCAGGTTGAGTCGTTTGATCAATTTGTTGTCTTGTTAAAGAATAGTGTAAGTCAAATGGTTTACAAACATGCTATTTCCACTGTCGTACCAGCAAGAAATATCACCAGCAAACTACCTTTAGTAGGACAAAATGGTGATGATTTTGGCGCAGGTAATGTATAGTAAGCCCTTCCGCATTGATTTAAGAGCAACAGATTACCTGGGGACAGGTGATAAATACTCGAACCAATTTAGGCAAGGCGACAAGAAAGCGAATTCCCAGGAGTGTACATAAAGTACACGACTGGGTTGAAAAGCAGGCACAGTCTAAATTAAATAAAATGGAAAGAGTAATACCTGGCCTTCTTAAAAGGAGCTATGAATTTGTTTGAGCGGCCTAGCAGCGCTGAACGGGCTGTTCTTGTCCACGTTAATTTTCGTCACCTCTTTGAGCAAGCCGATCTTCACGAATTCAGTGAGTTAACCTTAGCAGCTGGGATCACACCTGTAGCAACGGTAACTGGGCTTCGAGATAAGCCTGATCCTAAATACTATGTCGGTAAAGGAAAATTAGAGGAAATATTGCAGGTCATTACCCTTAATGACGCAACATTGGTGATTTTTAATCACGAATTAACGCCTTCACAAGAAAGAAACGTCCAACGGTATGTTAAATGCCGTGTTATGTCTCGGACAGGGCTAATTTTAGATATCTTTGCTCAACGGGCACGAACTTTTGAAGGAAAGCTTCAAGTTGAGTTGGCCCAATTAGAGCATATGTCCACTCGTTTAGTGCGTATTTGGACGCATTTAGAGAGACAAAAAGGGGGAATTGGTTTACGCGGTGGCCCGGGGGAGACACAATTAGAAGTGGATCGCCGGCTTATTAGAGCGCGGATCCTAACTATTGAAAAACGTTTAGAGAAAGTAAGAAGCCAACGCCAGCAGGGACGTAATGCTCGCCAACGTGCCCAAGTGCCAACAATCGCCTTAGTTGGATATACTAATGCAGGAAAATCGACTTTATTTAATACTTTAACTGGAGCTGATGTATGGGTTGCTAACCAATTGTTTGCAACTCTAGATCCGACTTTGCGTTCACTAGAGGTCGCGGGTCTTGGCAAAATAGTCATAGCGGATACCGTTGGTTTTATCAGACAATTACCGCATACACTTGTGGATGCTTTTCGTGCAACGCTTGAAGAGACAGCTACTGCATCTTTGTTAATACATGTTGTTGATGCAAGTGACGAAAAATATGAGGATAATATTCATCAAGTTAACCAAGTTCTTGCAGAGATAGGTGCAGAAACAATTCCACAATTACTTGTCTTCAACAAAGCTGACTTGTTAAATGATCCTGCATATCATGCAGGTCTTGCTGAACGCGATAAAGATGGGAAAATAACTAAGTTATGGGTGTCAGCATTAAAGGGGATAGGCTTAGATTTGCTGCGAGAGGCGTTGCAAGGTAGGCTAAGTATCGATAGGGTGCATGGTGTATTACATTTAACCCCTGAACAAGGACAGCTGCGCGCACAACTATATGCATTTCGTGTTGTGATTCAAGATATTGCGAACGCTGAAGGGGGATGGGATTTAGTTATAAATTTAACAAAATTTCAATGGGATAAACTTTGCCAGCAATATGCTGGGTTATCACAAGCTTTTAGCGCATTGTAAACAAAAGAGGGTTAGACATGTCCTGGAATGAACCCGGTGATCGGGATGACAAAGGTAAGAAAAAAGATCCATGGGGACGCCAAGAGGAGGAAGGTCCTCCTAACATAGATGAAGCATTGCGTCAGCTTCATCGCAAATTGCGCTCCGTATTTGGTCAAGGCGATGGAGGGGCAGGCATAGGAAATACCGGCAAACCTGCTTCAAGCCGCGCATTTGGCTTTACTTTAATCGGTGTGATTGCATTGCTAGCCTACGTGATTAGCGGAATCTATGTGGTAGAGCCCCCAGAAGAAGCTGTGGTATTAAGATTTGGACGCTACGTTGGAACGTATGGGCCAGGACCTCATTGGATTGCTCCCTTTATCGAAACGAAAGAAGTGTTGAATGTTCAGGAAGTCAAAACCATTAAACCGGGTGGTTTGATGCTGACCAAAGATGAGAATATTGTGAGCGCTGAAATTGCTGTTCAATACCGCATTAACAACGCGAAGGATTACCTCTTTAACTTAGTGGATCCCGCTAAGAGTCTTAAAGATGTTTCTGAAAGTGCGTTACGTGCTGTGGTTGGGCAATCTACACTTAACGAGGTATTAACCAGCGGTAGAAGTGAAATTAGTGCTGAGATCCGCAGGCAGATCCAAACCAATTTGAATAATTATCAGTCTGGATTGGAAATCTCCGATTTGGCGATGCAGCAGACCAAGGCGCCAGAACAAGTAAAACCTGCTTTTGATGATGCTATTAAAGCCCAACAAGACGAAGAGCGTCTTGTTAACGAAGCAGAGGCGTATGCTCGAAAAATTATTCCTATTGCAGAAGGCCGCGCTAAGCGAACTTTTGAAGAAGGACGCGCATATAAGGAAAGAGTTATATTGGAAGCGCAAGGAAAGACAGCTAAATTTGCAGAAATTTTGCCTGAATATCAGCGCGCACCACAAGTGACTCGAGAAAGGCTCTTTATTGATACCTTACAAGATGTTTATTCAAATACGCCAAAAGTGTTTGTTGATGTGAATGGTTCAAATAATGTGTTGTATTTACCATTAGATAGATTGTTACAGCAGCGTAATGAGAATCTCGCGCAACAACCAAGAGAAGATGACGACGGACCACAGTCAGCGATTGATAAACCCAATCAGGGGATGAGTTCACTTTCTCGAAATATCAGTCGTAGACCTACTTATGAAGATGCTGAGCGTCCCTCGCGTAATGGAGCGTAAGATATGAATAGTAGAACCAAAACATTAGCGTTGGTGCTGGTTGTTGTAGGGATCCTATTTGCAGGATTGTGCTTATTTGTTGTTGAGGAAACGCAACGAGCAATTGTATTGCGCTTAGGAACGATTATTGTTGATCCAAAAACCGATCAAGCTGAAGTATTGATGCCTGGGTTGAGAGTAAAACTTCCCTTGATTGATAGCGTGCGATATTTTGATAAGCGAATTCAATCATTAGAGATTTCTTCTTCACGGATCCCAACTCAAGAGAAGAAAGAGCTGATTGTAGATTTATTTACAAAATGGCGCATCATCGATTTTGCTAAATTTTACAATACAACTGGTGGTAATAAAGTTAGAGCTGAGCAGTTATTAAGAGAAAAGATGGTTGATGGATTACGTGGTGAATTTGGTCGACGTAAGCTCAACGATGTTGTTTCTCATGATAGGCAAAGTGTGATGGATAAAATCCGCCATGATGCTAATAATGCAGCTAAGACATTAGGGGTAGAAGTAGTAGATGCACGGATCGTTCGGATTGATTTGCCCGATGAAGTCAGTGAAGCCGTTTTTAATTTAATGCGCACAGAGCGCCAAAGAGTGGCTTCAGAGCATCGTGCTCAAGGACATTCACGCGCAGAAGCTATCCGTGCCGACGCGGACGCCAAGGTTATCGTGATTGGCGCACAAGCAGAGCGGCAAGCGAACCAGGTTCGTGGTGAAGGTGATGCTCAAGCGGCTAAAATTTACGCGGACATTTACGGGAAAGACCCCGAGTTCTATAGTTTCTATCGCAGCTTAGAGGCGTATCGGGAGACATTCAAACGTAATAATGATATGCTAGTAATCAAACCGGATGATGCTTTTTTCAAATATTTTCGGCGAAATGGCGCACAAAGCGCGCAAGCTGAGAATAGAAAAAGCTAGTTTTATTTCAAAATAAAAAGCGCATATAGTCACCCAGGACTATAATGGGCAGCAAAAGATAGCGGGCGCTAAGCGCCCGCCTTTTTTTTGGGTGGTAGTAATGTGGGATGATCTCTTTGCAGCGATGGCGTTATTATTCGTTTTTGAAGGTATTATGCCATTTGTGAGTCCAGCACGATGGCGCATCGTTCTTCGAACAGTCGCTGATCAATCTGATACCGCGCTTAGGATAATGGGACTCTCCAGCATGCTAATGGGTGCAGTTCTTTTATACATATTTCGACAAATCTATTTTTAATGACATGTAGGAAGCCTAGAGATGGCAAAAACAATGGTAATCCTCGGTAGCCAATGGGGTGATGAGGGTAAAGGAAAAATTGTTGATCTTTTAACTCGGCATGCTCAATTAGTGGTTCGCTTTCAGGGCGGACATAATGCAGGGCATACTTTAGTGATTGATGGCAATAAACTTGTTTTACATTTAATTCCTTCTGGAATTTTGCATGAAGGTGTGAAATGTGTTTTAGGTCAGGGCGTTGTGATATCTCCTCGTGCCTTAATGGATGAAATTGATTTATTAACAAACAAGGGGATCCCTGTTTTAGAAAGGCTATTAATTAGCAGCGCTGCGACACTGGTGTTACCCTATCATGTTGCTTTAGACAAGGCACGTGAGCAAGCGCAAGGGGCAAAAGCAGTAGGAACAACCTGTCGTGGTATTGGTCCTGCCTATGAAGACAAAGTGGCTCGCCGTGCACTTCGCATGGTCGATTTGATGGATCCTGAACAGTTTGAGCAAAAATTAGATAAAATATTGGAATATCACAACTTTGTGTTAACACAATATTATCACGTTGAGCCCGTTGCTAAAGAGCCTATTTTGAAAGAAGCAGAAGAAGCGCGTAATCGGCTCAAGCGCGTGATAACAGATGTGCCAGCTTTGCTTGCTGCAAGCTATGCTGATAAAGCCAATATTGTTTTTGAAGGCGCTCAAGGCGCTTTATTAGACATCGATCATGGTACTTACCCTTATGTGACTTCTTCTAACACCACAGCAGGTGGCGTTGCGACAGGTAGTGGGTTTGGACCTCGATTTATAGATGAAATTATTGGTGTGACAAAAGCATACTGTACTCGCGTCGGGGGAGGACCTTTCCCTACTGAATTAAAAGACGATATTGGCAAACATATTGCTCAAGTTGGTAAAGAAGTAGGTGCAACAACAGGTCGTCCACGTCGGTGTGGTTGGTTTGATGCCGTTGCAATGCGTCGTTCTTCACAACTAAATAGTTTGAGTTGGTTAGCCATTACAAAATTAGACGTGCTTGATGGCTTAAAAGAAATTAAGATTTGCACAAGATACCGTTACCAAGATCAAGAATGGGATGTCCCACCTATTGATGCAGAGTTACTTGCAAAATGTGAACCTGTCTATGAGTCATGGCCAGGTTGGCAAGAAAGCACGCAAGGATTGAGAGCTTGGGATGCTTTACCTGTCGCTGCGCAAAAATACCTTAACCGGTTAGCAGAGTTGGTAGGCACACCTATCGGAATGGTATCTACAGGTGCGGATCGTCATGATACGATCATGCTTGATCATTTCACGAAACAAAGTTAGTTAGGAATAGATACACAAATGGACGAAAGAGTGGTGCCGAGGAGAGGACTTGAACCTCCAAGGAGTTTCCTCCACAAGTACCTGAAACTTGCGTGTCTACCAGTTTCACCACCTCGGCAAGCAAAGGATTGACCCTCACTTAGAAGGCGGAATCTAGCTTGTGCTAAGGAAGATGTCAATATAAACAATATGGCAAAGAAAAATTCTGATGCAAAACACGACCCTTTCTTAGCAAGAGAGGCCCAAAACTACGAAACCCCCATTCCCAGCAGAGAGTACATTTTATCTGTACTTTCTGAATGGGGAGGGCCGGTGAAGCGACGTGCATTAATTAAGCATTTCTCTCTAGAAGATCCAGATTTATCAGAAGCTTTGCGTAGACGCTTAAAAGCCATGGTAAGAGATGGTCAGCTATTTAAATCACCTGAAGGCTATATCCCCATCATGACACAAGAAACCCATCAAGGGACTTTGGTCATCGAGCGTGAAGGTGAAGGGTATCTGCGAACTCAAGAAGGAGAAACCATCACGCTCGGAGGCCCGACTTTGCGCGGACACTACGATGGTGACGAAATTGAAGTTCAAGTAATTCAAATAGATAAAGAAGGTTATGCCAGAGGGCGAATTGTTAAGTTATTGAAAGCAGTGACGCCTTTGGTGATTGGTCGTTTGAATAAAACGCACCATCATTATGAAGTTATCCCTTTAGAGCGACGATTTACCCAAAATATTACGGTGCCCAAAGAGAAGATCCACAAGGCGGAAAGTGGGAATATCGTTCAAATTAAAATATTGAGAGATGAAAAATATCGTTTTCACGTAGAGCCTGTTGGCGAAGTGATTGAAGTATTGGGCGATTTATCTACGCCTGGCATCGAAGTCAAAATGGCTATTCGCAAATTTGGCATTCCTTATCAATGGCCAAAAGCGGTTGAAAATGAAGCAGAAAAATTTCCAACCAAAGTATCTTTTAAAGGACAAGATCGCAAAGATTTAAGAGATCTATCCTTGGTCACCATTGATGGTGAAGATGCTAAAGATTTTGATGATGCTGTTTATTGTGAGGCGCGAGATGGTGGATGGCGTTTATGGGTCGCTATCGCTGATGTAAGTCATTATGTTCGAGCGGGTAGCGCATTGGACAAAGAGGCAATGCACCGCGGAAATTCTACTTATTTCCCTGGTAGTGTGATCCCTATGCTTCCTGAGCAGTTGTCGAATGAGCTCTGCTCGCTTAAGCCAGATGTCCCAAGACTATGTGTCGTTTGTCAAATGAGCATTAATAGTCAAGGCGAAATTCAGCGTTCGACTTTTTATCGTGCGGTTATGCACTCTAAGGCGCGTCTGACTTATACTGAAGTGGCAGAAATGGTAGAGGGAAATGCCTCTTTAAGAGAAAAATATGCGCCGCTTTTACCTTCAATAGATGCATTGCACGCCTTATATCAAGCATTCAATAAGCAACGAAAACATCGTGGGGCAATTGATTTTGATACGTTAGAAACACGTATTTTATTTGATAAAGATGGAAAGATAAAAAGTATCGTTCCACAGCAGCGTAACGTTGCTCATAAGATGATAGAAGAAAGTATGCTTGCAGCGAACGTTTGCGCAGCAAAATTCATACTTCGAAATAAACAGGGGGTATTGTATCGGATCCATGATAGACCGCCGCAAGAAAAACTCAAAGCTCTGCGTCAATTTTTATCTGAATTAGGACTTGATTTACCTGGAAAGACCAAACCAACATCAAAAGATTTTTCTTCCTTGATTGCTCATATTCAGGGTAGGGAAGATAAGCATGTCATTGAAACAGTGATGCTGCGTTCTTTGAGTCAAGCACAATACAGCCCTAAAAATATAGGTCACTTTGGGTTGGCTTATCCAAGTTATTTGCATTTTACCTCTCCTATTCGGCGTTATCCTGATTTAATTGTGCATCGGGTTATTACTGAGATTTTAGCAAACAATGCTAAAAAGGGACGCGGTACAAAAGAAATAGATTTAGAAAAATTGGGTATGCAATGCTCAGAAACAGAGCGTCGTTCAGATGAAGCAACACGGGATGCTCAACTAGCCTTAAAATGTCATTACATGCAAGATAAAATAGGGCAAGAATTTCGCGGCGTTGTTTCGGGCGTAGCAAGCTTTGGCCTATTTGTTGAATTAAAAGATATATACGTTGAAGGGCTTGTGCACGTTACTTGTTTGGGTAACGAGTATTTTCATTATGATTCTAGTCACCATAGGATGGTTGGCGATAGAACTCGCACAGTTTATCGTTTAGGCGATAGTGTCGAGGTGAAAGTCATGCGAGTAGATGTTGATGCCAAAAAAATCGATTTGGAACTCCTTGGTCAACTTCATGTCGATAAGCACAGGCAAAAGAAACATCATAAGGGCAGCCATAAGCCGCAACATCAAGAAACGCAACCTAAGCGTAAAAAACAAGCAAAGAAGAAACGCTCTCGCAGCAAAAAACACAAGCGAAAGTCTAAGTCATAAGGTTCTAACATGGCCCAAACTAAAATTATTTACGGCATGCATGCAGTGCTTGCTGCATTAGAACATCATCCTGAGAATATTCTGACGCTTTTTTGTCAAGAAAAAGAAGAAAGCATTCGCTTTAAAGAATTATTGGTAAAAGCCAAAGCAAATGCCTTAGATATTCAGACTGTTTCTCGTGTTAAATTGGACAAACTTACTGCAGCATCTCATCATCAAGGTATTGCAGCCAAAATACGCGTGAAGGTGGCTTTAGGCGAAAAAGATCTGATTGCATGGCTAGATGAGCCGTCTAAAAAGCCATTACTATTGATATTAGATGGTGTTCAAGATCCTCATAATCTTGGGGCATGTTTGCGTAGTGCTGAGGCTCTAGGAGTAGATTGGGTTGTTGTTCCTAAGGCTAACAGTGCTCCTTTAAATGCAACGGTAAGTAAAGTAGCCTGCGGAGCAGATCAAATATTACCCGTTGTTGAAGTGGCAAATATCGTACGCTTTATTAAACAAATCCAGGATAAAGGCGTATGGGTGGTGGGTACTGCAGCTGAAGCCGAAATACCTTTAAGCCGGATAGATCTCAAGCGCCACACAGCAATTGTGATGGGGGCGGAAGGAAAAGGGATAAAACGCCTAACCTTAGAATCTTGTGATGAAATCGCCAAAATTCCTTTGCAAGGTACAGTTTCTAGTTTGAATGTCTCAGTTGCAACAGGCATTTGTTTGTATGAGTGCGTACGGCAAAGATTGTAGTTTTTCTGTTCCTTCTTCCTCTTGCGACAGAGGGTGTTCTTATCTTCCTGTCCCTTCTCCCGCAAGCGGGAGAAGCTTAGGTGAGGTCTTAGGATTTTCCCCCTTACCCTAACCCTCTCCACAGAGAGGATAACCATGATGAATTTTTAAGAAACTCATAATATTCTTGTATTCAAAAAAACTATCTTATACACTGCACAGTTCTCTCGTTTTCTGCGAGAAAAAACAAAAGTTTGATAATTAACTCCTTGCACTTGGCGCCTTAAAGGCAAGTTTAAGTGCTACTAACCATGAGGAGCGTATATGCGCCATTATGAAATTGTTTTGTTAATTCATCCTGATCAAAGCGAACAGGTTACGGCCATGGTCGATCGTTATCGTGCAATGGCAGAAAAAAATGGTGGTAGTGTACATCGTTTTGAAGATTGGGGCAGAAGGCAGTTGGCTTTCCCAATAAAGAAGATGCATAAAGCACACTACGTTTTAATGAATATCGAATGTGACAATGAAGCATTAGACGCTCTCAAGCATGCATTTCGTTACAATGATGCCATTTTGCGTCATTTAATTTTACAAAGAGATGCAGCCATCACTGAAGTTTCTGCAATGCTACGTTCTGAAGAAGAAAAAGAACGCATGGAACGTGGTGGTGATCGTGCAATCATGATCGAAGAAGAAGAAATTGAGATCTAGTTTAAGGCTATATGCTTAGAACACGCAGAGATCCTCTTGAAAGGATAGTGTTCGAAGACTAATTAGGAGAGCAACAATGTCTACATGGCGTGCCCGTGGCAATAAAAAGAAATATTGTCCATTTACTTCAAAGAAAATCCCAGTTGAATTTATTGACTACAAAAATTTTCGTTTTTTACGTAAATATATTACTGAAACCGGAAAGATTGTGCCTAGCCGTATCACTGGCGTCAAAAACATTTATCAACACATGTTGGCGCGAGAAATTAAATACGCGCGCTATTTAGCGTTGATTCCGTTCTGCGATAGGCATTAATTTAATCTTCTCCTTTGCATGCCTTTAAGCTTATCAAAGGGGATAGTGAGAAAGAGGTTTAAAATGGAAGTCATATTACTCGAAAATGTGAGAAATCTTGGCAAATTTGGCAGCAAGGTCAGTGTTGCAAATGGTTTTGGCCGTAATTTTTTGATTCCACAAGGCAAAGCTGTACCTGCGACCAAGCAAAATATTGCTCAATTTGAAGCGCAAAGAGCTAAATTAGAAAAAGCAGCACAGGATAGATTATTAGCAGCTCAAGAACGTGCCGCTGAAATTAACAATGTGCATATTACTATTTATGCGCGCTCTGCTGATGAAGGAAAGCTCTACGGTTCAATTGGTACAATTGAAATGGCTAAAGCTTTTAATGAGAAAGGTGTTCAAGTGACCAGGCAAGAAATTCGTTTGCCTAATGGCCCTTTGCGTGAACTTGGTGAATATGTTGTTGAATTACAATTGCATGCTGAAGTGATTGCTAAGGCTAAAATTAGTGTGGTTCCTGAAGAGGAAAATAACTAATTGGTCTAGATTCATATAGTCACAGCACATGAGTTTTCGGGTAGGTACTGAGTCATGAGCAGCCACCGAAGTTCATGTCTGAAGGCTATAAGGAAGCTTCTTCAAAGCCACAAAAAGGGAAATAAGATGTTATTTCCCTTTTTTTTTACTTTTTTTGTTCCCTCATTATTTAACAAAACGATAAGGATTCTGCTGTGATCAGAGAAACTGAAATCTCGCGAGGATCGCCTGATATCACCGCAAAACTCAAAATGCCACCGCATTCGCTGGATGCAGAACAAGCGGTGCTGGGTGGATTAATGCTTGATAACAGGGCATGGGATCAAATTGCAGATAAGATTGTGGAAAAGCATTTCTATCGTCGCGATCATCAGCTTATTTTTCGCGCGATGATAAAATTAATGGAAGACAATAAACCCTTAGACGTAATCACAGTTTCTGAAGAGTTGCAGCGGATGGAGGTGCAAGACGAGGTAGGTGGTTTGGCTTATCTAGGAGAACTTGCCAAAAACACGCCTAGTGCCGCAAATATTGCAGCGTATGCCGATATTGTTTATGAGCGTTCGATATTGAGAGAATTAATCAGTGTTGGCACAACCATCACTGAATCGGCTTTTGATCCGCAAGGTCGAGCAAGCGCAGAAATCTTAGACGAAGCAGAAAAGAAGGTTTTTGATATTGCTGAGAAAGGAGTCAGAGGCAGTGGACCTGAAAATATACGTTCCATCGTATCAAAAACGTTAGATAACATTGAAAAGCGATTTCAAGAACACAATCCCATTACCGGTATCCCAACAGGATTCGCCGATTTTGATCGAATGACAGCTGGTATGCAGCCAGGGGATTTAGTGATTGTGGCAGGTAGGCCTTCGATGGGTAAAACTGTTCTTGGAATGAATATCGCTGAGCATGCAGCCATTCGTAGTCAAAAATCGGTTCTGGTATTCAGTATGGAAATGCCAGGTGAAGCGCTTGCTTTGCGTATGTTATCTTCTTTAGGGCGGATTGATCAGAATAAGCTTCGAACTGGAAAATTGGCAGAAGAAGATTGGACGCGATTAACCTCTGCCGTAGGTTTATTAAGTAATGCGAAATTATACATTGACGAAACGCCTGCCTTAACGCCGATTGAAATGCGTGCTAGAGCAAGACGAGTAGCCAGAGAGCGGGATGCATTGGGTCTTATTGTCGTGGATTATTTGCAGTTGATGCGAGGTGGGAGTAATTCAGAAAATCGAACGGCAGAAATTTCTGAAATTTCTCGCTCGTTAAAAGCATTGGCAAAAGAATTGCATGTGCCTATCATTGCTTTATCGCAGCTCAATCGAAGTTTGGAGCAACGCCCCAACAAACGACCTGTTATGTCTGACTTACGAGAATCGGGCGCTATTGAGCAGGATGCGGACTTGATTGTTTTTATTTATCGTGATGAAGTTTATCATGAGGATAGTCCTGATAAGGGAACGGCCGAAATTATCATCGGTAAGCAACGTAATGGACCGATTGGTACCGTGCGCTTGACCTTTATGGGACAATATACCCGTTTTGATAACTTTATGACTGAACATGTAGCACCTCTATAGGGAAATAGTATGCGTAATGTTTTAGCTCAAGTTTCTCAGTATGCATTGCGTCATAATTTGCAACAAGTACGAAAAATGGCGCCAGGATCCAAAATCATTGCAATGGTAAAAGCAAATGCTTATGGCCATGGCTTAAGCAAAGTGGCTAAAACTATCCAAGATGCGGATGCCTTAGGGGTAGCGAGCCTTGAAGAAGCATTACGTATTCGTCAAGCTGGTGTCCAATCAGATATTGTCTTAATGGAAGGTATTTTTCGCGAAGAAGAATTAGCTGATGTCAAACATCATCATCTTACTATGGTAGTGCATCATTGGTTTCAAATACAGGCGCTCCAATCTTATGCTGAAAAAAATGACTTTCGCTTTAGGATCTGGATAAAAATCAATACAGGTATGAATCGACTAGGATTTCAGGCGCAGGAGTTTGATGAAGCCTATGCCACACTCTCCAAACTCAGTCATGTTGAAATCATTGGTTTTATGACGCATTTTGCAGAAGCTGATGAAAGAGAAAAAGACAGCACGCGAAAACAAGCAGATTATTTTCAAAGCATCATTGCAGGAAAACCAGGTCAAAGATGTTTAGCAAATTCTGCCGCTATATTAGCTTGGCCACAAACACATGCTGACTGGGTTCGCCCTGGATTAATGCTTTATGGTGCTTCTCCTTTTGTTGGCGTAACCGGCAAAGAACTTAATTTGTTACCCGCAATGACTTTGCGTTCTGAAATTATTGCCATCCGAGAGCTTGCCTTAGGTGAGCGGGTGGGTTATGGCGGCACCTGGGAAAACCCACGTCCTATCAGCAAAATTGGTATTATTGCAATAGGTTATGGCGATGGATATCCCTGGCATGCCAAAAATGGAACACCTGTTTTAGTGAATGGACAACGAGTGATGACAACAGGCAGAGTCTCGATGGATATGCTGGCAGTGGATCTTTCTTCGCTAAAAGAAGTCAAGGTGGGCGATCCCGTCACGCTATGGGGTGATACGTTGCCAATTGAAGAGGTTGCGCATCATGCAGGCACCATTCCTTATGAGCTCTTTTGTCGTTTTACTGAAAGGGTAAAAGTAGAAATAATTAGCTGAAAATCTTCTTGATAGCTATCCCCCATTTTTTCATTGAAAAAACGGGGATAGCTATCAAGACTAAATGCTATGAAAAAGACGTATTAACAAGTGATTTTTGTGCAATAGTAGGCTCTATTGCATGGCTAGTTGTTGTGGTTTGACTTGGTGTTCTTTGAGTTTTACTCCAAAGCCAGCTGAGCCCTGAGCTTATACCACTAAACACATCAGATGCTAATTCACCGACATCTTTAGTTGCCCATGAACCTTCATATTTAGCAAGTGTTTCATCATCTGCATGGCCGTGCATAATATCAAAGAAGTCACCAGCAGCATGCGCAACTTCACTGTCTACGATAAATTTGCTACCTTGATAAAGCGCAATGCTAGCAGGAGCGACCCATGCACCGTATTCTTGAGCGAGCATAGTACCTAATGCATAGGGAGAATAGTTGCTTGCAAAATATTGTATGCCTAAATTAAGAATAGTTTGCGTATGTGCTGCATAAACGCCTACAATTTTAGGAAGTATTTTGGCTAGTACTGTATTTGCTGCATACATGCCAAACATACCAGGCATATAATACATTGCAGCGAATCCAATAGTTAATTGAAGACCTAATTGCGCAGAAGGTTTCAATTTATAGCCTTCTGCTATCAGTTTTTTTTCAACTTCTTCAGCAGCAGTCGCAACTACTTTACTATTAAAGATAAAATCAATTTGTTTTTCTGTAAGTGGACAGTCATCTAGCACTGCACTAAGGAGTGTCGTTGAAAACTCTGATTTGATTTTGCCCTGCAGAATGATAAGGTTATCAGTTAATTTTTGTCTGTCCTCTTTTGA
>Ga0209915_1001252_pt1 | contig 38936 bp, 28 predicted proteins | sample ThiBiot_750_plan_FD_183952 | JGI IMG/M metagenome (GOLD analysis project Ga0209915, IMG submission 183952) | Wastewater bioreactor microbial communities from Cape Town, South Africa - Thiocy_cont_750_plan (SPAdes) | ecosystem: Engineered > Bioreactor > Thiocyanate-remediating > Anaerobic-Aerobic... | reverse complement strand
AAAGGAACAACAACAGAAAAAAAAACGAGGGATATATATAAGAAAAAAAAAGGAGTCGGGCATTCGTCTTGTCGTCGTCCTCTATTTCTCTCTTCGTTTTTTTTTCTTTCTTTCTTTCTTTTGCTTTGCCACTCGCGATTACTCATAGATACTCACATATCAAGCGCATTGTGCTGTGGTTCGCACAGCGCGTGAAGGAGAAAGGTTGTCATTTTCTTTGATTCTATACATCTAATAACACGCACGCCTGTACACACACACACGTACGCGTACGTATTTAGATCCAGACGATAGAGATCTTATATTTAATGGTAAATTTTAAATAGAAGGAAAAAAATTCCGAGTCTCTTGATAATAGACTAGCTTCGATTCACGCAACGAGGCATACAAATCGTAAAAAGAAGAAAAAAAAACGTCGACGCCATTGCCGATCGGAGACGGTAAGATAATTTACATGCAACGATGCATGCAACACGAGTATGTGATTTTATTTTAGCTGAACGTATTGCATCATATTATGACTTTTTCTTTCAAGTTTATATACATACGATTGTACTTTATTTTATATTTCAGATATTTTACACTTCTTTGTTTCGTCTTTTTTTTTATTGATGCATCATTTATTGATCTAACGACGAGCAGACTGACGTAGACAATCATTACGAACGATGTTTTCCATATTGACCATAGCTCTATGTAAGTTTAAACATTCACGTTTTTTTTTCTTCTCCTTCTTTTTATATACATTAACTCATAAATCATTGCCAAAATTCTTTAATGTTGACTTATGAACATATGGGCACAGTTGAAATAATAATGGTCAGATTGATGAATCCTCATTATTCTCTTGAAATATGACGACACCTGATGGCTGTTCGATCATTTTGTCATTAGACTACATCTTTATATAGTTTCTCTTCTGTCTTTTTGTATTTTTTTGGATGACTTTTCATCCATAAGATTAGCATCGTTTTTCATTTTTTTTCTCGAGAACAATAGAACAAACAAAAAAAATTCTGTAGTAATGGAAGATTAAAGACTTTTGATTTTCTCTTTTCTTCGCTTAGTTCTCGTACATGTTCATGCCGATTTGGTTATTAAACCAAGCGAAACCTCATTAACTCGATACCAATATAAATCATTTGTTGCATCATGCAGCGGACAATCGAACACACGTGTCATGGGCTGGAGATCACCTCAACAAAGGGATATACCTGAAAATGAACATGATCGGTAAGTGAATTCATGCAGTTGAATAGACATTTTGTAATTATTTGTATTTGTTTAGCGTGACGATCGAACGACAAGCCAATGAAATTCGATTACGAATTAAAAACTTAACAACCGAAGATCAAGGTACTTGGGAATGTCTTGGCAGTGATAATTCTGGCCGACAGACTCGACGATCTTTTCAATTAACTGTCAAAGTACCAATCACGTTTCATGGCGATTCAACTCAATATGCTGCACTCGGAGAATCAGTTGTGATCAAGTGTCATGTCCAAGCAAGTCCAACAGCTGAAGTTTCATGGTTTAAAGGACAGGAAAAAACTCGCATAGGTTTGTTTAACAAATTTGAAAATGAATTTTTTCTTTTTGTCTAAAGAAAAAATTTATTCTTTATTAGACGGTCCACATTATTCTCGTGTTAACGAAGGTTTACGAATAAATCGCGTTGAAATGCATGATAATGATACATTCTGGTGTCGAGCTGACGTTCTTGAAACAGGCGAATCAAGTGATTTTCCAATCACAGTGATTATCTCCAGTAAGAAGAAATCTGTTCCTTTATTATTATTATCATTATCATATTTACATTAGAATCGGTTACACAACCACGCATAACATGCGCTAATCCTTGTGCTATTGAGAAGAAAACTGCTACACTTGTTTGTGAATCGACAGGCTTGCCAGCACCGAAATATTCGTGGTATTACGGTTCGGTATGTAGATTTTTCAAAGTCAATGTTTTGTTTTGTTTTTAATCAACGTATTATGCAATCATAGGCAGACGAGTTAAGACCTGTAAAAGTAAGCTTCTAGAAATCGAGAAAACTAAGAGAACGATTGTCGCATGATAGTGTTATTCTTTTTTTTGCTATTATTTTGAGTGATCGTGATGTATGCATGTATGTCATATTATGTTTTTTTTTGAAAATTTTTGTAGTGAATTTCTATTATTATTATTATTATTATTATTTTTGTATATGCATTCGTTTTCGGAATGTTTTCTTTCTTAGATCAATGTTTTATTGATACCGGTAAAAGCTGCTGGCTGACGATAGCGAGATGTTTTGTTTTTTTTCGTTTGATTTTCTTTAACAATTAGGACTTAGAGACAAAAAAAACGAAATTGAATTTTATTAGTTTGAACTAATATTAAAATATGATTTGATTATTGTTTTTTTTTCATTGCTGCTAAAAAATTTCACGTGTATGTATATGTACATTCAGGAAGACGAGAACAGATCAATGCCACTAAATTTCACAATGGTATTTGATAAATATATTTCGATTTTATTTGGAACAGACGGAAAACAGCGTGTGAGTGATGAGTAGAGAGACAAAGGGGGCGGATAGAAATCAATCAAGTTCAATCAAAGGTTACTCTATCAGCATGATCCTTGTTTTCAATATATGGTTTTTTTCTGTGTGTATGCTGACTGGTTCAATGCACGTGTGTATAGAGTTTTATTTTCAACCGCCCCCCGCCATTGTGTGTGTGTGTTTGATTAGATATTTCTTTCGATTGAAATAATTTCATTAGTCAATTTGTAAAAACATATTGACAACTAAATATCATTTAGAATTTACCCGTTGGTGCGAGTGAAGTACCGAAATTCGTCGTACGTGGTAATCAATTAACAATTAATTATGTCGATGAAACTGATAATGGTAAATATACGTGTCATGCATACAATGAATTCGATCAAAAAGGTCAACGAACCGAGTTCAATTTGAATGTAATCGGTAATGAATGAAAAACAAAAATGAAATTCGATAATGATTTATTGTTTTTCTCGTTTATAGTTCCACCACGTTTAGCTCCCATGGCGCCTATTGAGATTAATCTTGATGAACATCATCCTCAACGAATATCATTTCCATGCCGAGTCGAACGTGGTTCATCGGAGAGTCTCTCATTAGAATGGCAATATCTAAATAATACATCGATTCAAGAAACAAATGGAATTACAGTTAATAAACAACATTTACACAGTAGTAAACTTATTGAATTAGTTTTTGATCCTGTTCAACGCGAACATTTCGGCAATTATACATGTTTGGCTAAGAATTTAGCCGATAGTTCATATTCCGTTGCTAGTCTTTATATTCGATGTAAGATTTGATGATTTTATTTCAAAAAAAAACACCAACAACAAATGATTGTTTTATTAGTTCAACCAGTTTTTATTGGACCGAATATTCAAGTTGTTTCGACTGTTCCCAATCATCGTGTTGTGATGCGATGTCAATTCGAATCGTATCCGCCTCCGGAAATTCATTGGATTAAAATGAGTCGAACAGTTCATGATCCTGAAGGACGTGTTCTTGCTGTTGATGTTGACACAGGTGTTAATGATATAACAACGAAACAACTCAGTTCCATACTTTTCGAAAGTGTTTTGTCGTATACGCCGACTGAACGAGATTTTGGCTTGAGTTTTGAATGTCGAGCATCGAATCCACGTGTTGGACGACATTCGTTTACGCTTCAACGTGCTGAACCACCGAAGAAAGTTCAAGTGACAGAAGTGAAACCGTTGACAAATGGCGTAGAAATTTTCGTTCAAAATCCTGAAACTGGCGGCCTACCAATCTTAGAATACACTCTTAAATATAATTCAGCAGAGAAATCCGATGAACAACCTCAAACAATAACTATTCCAGCTCAAATCTCTCCAGATAATGCTCAACAAAATCAGGTATTAAAAATCGACAAGATCAAACCGAGTACTAGCTATCGTTTGACAATTACTGCTAAATCACGTGCTGGTGTTGGCCAACCGAATGGTCCGATTACGTTTCGAACGCTTGATCGTCAAGTGCCCGATTTTAAAATTGTCAAAGCAGATGAAAACAAAAATGAAACTTGTTCAAATGATCGAACTTGCGTGGTCCAATGGGCTATTGAATCCGATGGCGGTGCGCCGATCATTCGATCGGAAATCTTCTATGCAAAAGTAATTCGAACGAGGAAACATTTGAATCTAATCTTCATAAAAAATTTTCAGGCTAAATCTGACAAAGGTTTTGACATCGATGGATCATTCAGCACACCTGCTTTGGTCGATGCGTCCGTTTCAGAATACGAATTAACTAATTTAAAACCTGCAACAAGCTACATCGTCGTCGTTAAACTATTCAATGAAGCAGGACCAAATGAACAAAAAGCTCGAATAACGACATTAAAAGATAGTGGTATGATTTATCAATCGAAGATTTGATTTCAGAAAAAAAACAAAACTTTTTTAGGTCGTATTCCTTCATCACTTCGTGATGCAGCTAGACAACATCGAGAAGGTCAACCAAGTAAATGGGTTATATTCGGTATTATTTTTGGCATAATATCATTTGCTGTTGCCATTGTTGCCATATGCGTTGTAATACGCGTCTATCGACCCGACGGAAAAAACAAGGCAGACGATCCGTAAGTATTCAATTGAAAAGACAAATGATTTTCGTATTGAGAAAGAATTTTTCTATAGTGTAAAGAAAAAAACTCACAAGTAGGTATTTCTCTATTCGACATATGTCATCTGTGACGTTATTCATTTGCATGATAAACATTTGTTCGTGATATTCGAGCGAGAACAATTTTCAAAAACGACATTGACTTTTTCCTCTATTTCGTGATTTCTGATAAAGAAAAAATTTTAAAAAAACGTCTGACTGTATGTGTAATGATATTTCTCCCTTCAAGCTTACTTATCCGCTCGTCAATAAGCGAACTACAATATTGAAACTAATAATCTGAATTGTAACTGTATGTTTTTCTTTTATAGAGAACAAAATTCAACATTAATGGATAAGACAAACGGAAATTCCAAAAAGGTAATGAATCATGAAGATCAAAGACTGAGAAAATAAAGTCAAGAAATCGATTTTATTTAGTCGAAAAAAGATCGATCTCAAAAAGCAACTCCACTATCGAATAATAAATCAGATGTAAACACACTAGCGAAAGATTGGGCTTTTTTTTTCATTAGCATAAACTCACATTTTCTAACGCTTGTCTTAGTTTTGATTTTGAACAACAAGTTTTTCTTTTCACAAAATTTAAAATAATTTTCTTTTCAATTTCAGGATGAAGAACCCTGAACAAATTTCAATGAATCTCAATGCTACAAATAAAACTGTATCGAGAGAATGTTAATTCTATCCAATATCCATACTCGTTTCTCTTTTTTTTCTTCTATGTACATAACTAGAAATTCTATCACGAATATCTATGTGTGTGTCATTTCATCATCATCGTTTTCTTCTTCTTTTCGTTTTGTTTCTTTTTCGTATGATGTTGGTGCTCTATTTTTGTTTGTTGTTCGTTCAATTCAATATCTTCTTCGTTTTTGCTTTTCCGCATCTAGTCAAATAATTTGTTTTCTTCTCACTCATTCTCTCTCTCTCTCTTTCTCCTTCTGAGCATATATTAGCGGCATGAATGGAGTTTTACTAAGGTAAATAAGAAATTAATTTAGTTTATTTGTAAACGAGTGAGAGAAAATATTTCTGTTCGTTTTGATTTCATTTGAACAAATGATAAAAAATTTCACGTTTCGTTGCTCTTTTCTTCTTCTTCTGCTTATTTACGTGTAAAATAGAACAAAATAAATACAGTGTTCGAATTGATTTTGTTTCGCGAAAAGTAATTTCAATTAAAATGAACACTGATCGATGTTAAAATTCTCAAGATAGTCGAAGATTTTTATTTAAAAAACGCTTGTAAAAAAAATGAAAACAGCAACGTTTAAAATATTAATCGTTGATATAATCGGAAATCGGACTATTTATTTCAGGAAAAGTTTCATAATTCGATCGTCGGTACGGAGAATTTCGTCGAATATAAACAAAAATCGTTATCACAATCAGAACACAACCAAGTGAAATTAAACCGATAGATACACCTTTAACAATCGAAAAGAAATTTAAAGCTTGACTTTTTAATTCATCAGCTGATGATTGATCGATTATTGTCGATTCATTAATCCAAAGAGCTGGCATAATAACTGATTTAAGATTTCGAAAGTCACGCATGTGTGAATTTTGTGGAATTCGAACGTTGATTTGTAAACGTTTCTGTGCACTTAAAACGAGACCTGTATGTGGTTCGATATCGAATGTAACTCGATGAGCTAATTCATCAGGCGCAATACCAATGACTCCATTTTTAACTGAATCATCAGCATAGAGAAAATGTGGAAATGATATGTAGATCGGTGCGTTTTGTCGACATCGACTAACATCAAAAACACCCGAAACATTGAGACCAAATGGTGCATTATCGGGATTGACCGATGAATTAACAAATAATTCCGATGGAATAGCAAAAGTTTCAGTTGGAATATCGAGAATTGTCGAATGTGCTGACCATTTGGCGTATAATGATCGACAAACATCAGTCGAATATAGATATAATCGTTGAGATTGAAGATCTTTGTTATACAATGGTTGAAACCATGAACCATCCGTTCCATTGATTTGACATGCATATGGTTTTGGCCAGTAACTTAGATCGGAAGCACCTTGACAATGGACAAAATGCGAAGAAATTTTATGTTGTAAAAATCTTACCATTCCATTTATCGATTGAGTTTATTAAATTGATATCATCAGCACCTATTGAAGAAAAATAATATTTATTTGTTTTTTAAATGGATCTATTTTTTTTATCGATATTCAACCTGTATAAATAGTGTAAAGACCATCGTCACTTCCATTTTGTCCATAGAAAAATCCAAATTTATCATCGGGAACTAATGAACCTAAAATTGGGTTGTCGTGTACTTTTTTAAGTATTGGATCTTCATAACCCCAGAGCCATTCAGCAACGGTATGTTTTGTGAATACAGTCTCATTGAAAGCACTTGTAACAATATTAAGTAATTCTTGTTTCCAAGTTTCGTCATTTTGGAGAACTGTCACGAGAGTAACAAGAAATGCATTGACCATTGTTATTTCCACAGAGTCATTAGCAACAGATAACTGCGGTTGAAATGTATAGGATATATTTTGACGATAGGTAAGAGTATGATTTTCATTGAAAACAATATTATTTTTGAGTCGATGTTCTAAATACGTAAATGGGCCTATTTGCTGAAGTCTAGGTGTTTTATAGGCTAAAACTTCCTCAGGATTTAAACATTCCCATAACCAAAATTGTAGATAAACTGGAACGGGCGGAGTTATCCATGATGATAGATCCGAATAAGGTGTCAACGGTAGATTTTTAATGACTTGATCTTCAAGAATATCCGGGCCTTCTGTTAAACCAACAATACCGAGCGAAATAAATGCAATAGAAAGAACAATAGTAGATATTGCAAGGCAAGTAAAACAGGCCTTCGTAACCATTGCTAAGTTGAAAGTATCTTTTTTTTTATCGTAGTCGGATCTAGAATAAATAAAGCAAAAAATAACGCTTCATCTTTTTTTATTTATTTACTGATAGAAGATCTTCAAAAGTATGAAAGAGAAAAAAACAACACCTATCTGTGACAAGTTAACGTCAAATTAGCCGAAAACTATCATGAGTATATTGTGACCTATTTAAATTCAAGTGTTGTGCTGAATATTAGTTTTAGTCAAAAGAAAAATGAAAACAGATTTAGAAGTACTCTAGTACAGTTCGAGTCACACACATCGAAATTTTATAATTTCCTTCCTTTTTTTCTAATAAATTTCCGTTGAAGAACTCCTAAAATAAAAGATTTGTCTGAATACCTCATTAGAAGAAATAAATTTTGCATCCTTAGGGCGAAACAGTCTTTGTAAACATTGTCTCAATTTCATGATACAAGATTCTCATTAGTAGAAATAGTATGCTTTGATTTGACATTTATTTATTAACTCGTGTTCATCATCATCAAAGAAAAGAAACTACGAACGAACGAAAGAAAAAAGATAACAAGATAAAATTCTGACAAATAATCATTTAAATAAACGATGTCAGTAGTATACAGAATATAGATTCTGCTCTAGTCTAGAAGTAATATTAAACTACAACACGCTGGATGAACAAACTCTAGGATAAATAGAAATGTATTTTTTTGTAAATGAATTAAATATTCTTTTCAATGAATTTTCTTTTGTTTTCGATGAATTTTCTTTTGTTTCATTGGGATAATTTCTTGTGGACCGTATAAGTATTTTTCAGATCGTTCCCAACCTGGAAATGGACCTGTTGTCCATGGATGACGATCATTAAACATTGCATAACGTAGATAAACTCCTGCATATAATGGTTGAGCTTCAATGACTGTTGAAACACGATTTCCTTGACTTAATGCACATAGAACTGAGCCCGAAATCGTACGAATTTCTTTCATATCATGCGTTTGATTGGTTTTCGAATCAAGAAATTTGACTGATCGAACGAGATTGTCGTCTAAAATTTTCTTTTCAAAACACAATGTAAATACGTCATTTTCTAGATTAACTAATGTTAATGTTAATTGTAGATTTGGATATGTCCAAAGTAATGTTCCATTGCATGGTCGTTGTATTTGTGCATAAGCACGAACTGGTTGTTGATGATTTCGTGGTGAAACACTGATACGACATTCATCGTAATAAACGATATCATTATTATAAACGAGTTCGTGATCTTCACCACGAACTTGTTTGCATAAAATAATCAGAAGACAAATTGAAAGTATTCGGCAGAACATTTCTGTTTTGTTTTGTACTGAAAATAAGTGAAATATAAATGATTCCTGACGGCTACTCGTTTGTATTTATATATATATATATATTTGTCCTAGACATATCTGTCAGTAAAATGCCATCTTATGTTAACTATACTAGAAGAGTACTATTTCTACGACGAATCGTGTTCTTATCTTAATCGGTTATCATTAAGTTTGCAAAGAATAAATTAGTTTTGGTTTTTATTTTGTTTTTATCTAAAAACATTTCGGAGATATTTGACATGCGATGAAATATGTCGAATTCTTCTGTTTTTTTTCTTCTTTTTTTGTCTTATTGTAAATCCGACGAGACGTATCAACATCCGACACGGAAATAAGGAAATTAAAAGGAACAACTTCCTGATTGAAATATATTTATTTCTTAGAACTTGATAATATCATCGGAAAAATATGTCTTTGAAACGTAGATTTTCCAATATGATTCGACCATTAATCTTTTGTTTTGCGAGATTTGATATATCGAATTGAATTAATTGATTGTAATACTTTTTTTGTGTTGAATAAGATTTGCTCGATTCTAGTGCAAAAAAAAGTTCCATCATCAATCTGTTCTCGACAAAGAACTACAGTTAATTATTGGATTGCATGATTGACATTTGGTGAATTTTTTTTTGATAAATGAGTCAATATAAATTCTATTCATGAAATGAATCAGATGGACGATTTTTTTCTCTCTCCCTCTCTCAATTTCGTGTTATTTTGCTTCTAAAATAAATAACATAGTACAGAGAGGATTTTCATATCTAGAAAACGAGCTCATCGGTAAGCAAACAAAGTAATTAAGAGAGATGAAAAAATACTTGTTTATATCTATATTTCCTTGTTACTAAAACGAATGCGCTGATCCCTTCGAGGCAATATGCACGAGCTCTTCAAATAAATTTCGTCATAATATATGAAGTTATTGTTTGTTTTGGGTGAACTAGCGAGAAAACAGAATCATCTTTAAGTGCATCATTAGCTCCTAAAGAAGAAACTTTGTTTACGTGCCTTTCAGTATATCATATTAATTGTTTTCAATAGACTATCAACTCCCTTAAGATTTGACTGAGATTGTTTAAGCAATGGAAAACGCCTCGAGGCTAAGGAAGATTTTCCTTTTCTTAAATATGCTTTTTGTTATTTCTGTGTGTGTGTGTGTTATGGATCGAGGAGAAGGAAGAAGAGGAGAATGAGAAGAAAAAAAAAACTTTTCGTTGGAAATCATTCGAGTTGATAGCATCACATCGACTCAAAATTTATCTACTGTACTTATATAGCACTCTCCAAAATCGTGTTACTTATAGTCGTTCTGATAGAAAAGGAAAAGAACTGAGAAAATAAGAGAATACTCGATGTTTCAGTTAGAAATATATTTGCAAGTAATTGTTGATGAACTCGAAAGCAAAATCTTATTTTCTCTTTTATCATCGTCATCACCATTATTGAACACAGTCTTGGTGCTGATTACAGAAAAGAGATTTTTCTCATTTTCGATCAAGATTTCGAAAAACATACGAGCTTATTACATCCATATGTTTAGTACTTTCAAATCATTTTCCTCCGCAACATTCTCGTGTCAGTTAGATTTTCTTCATAGATCGCTTATTCTTTGATGCAGTTTGCCTGCATGATTTGTTTTTTTTTCTCTAAGAATCACAAAAGAAACTCATCAAATAGATGACGTAGTGTACGAATAATCAAAGCAAATAATGATGATGACGATGATAATTGTAATTGAAATCTCAAAAACCAAATAAATCTATTCGTTTCTTTTTCTTTTCTATCATTTAATCTTTGAATAAATCAGAGAAAAAATTTCTTTCTCGAACGTCTTCCATTGAAATGCTCAATCAGCGTGAATTAAGTAATAGTCAACAAGTGAGTCGCTTTTGTATTGTATTTCATAATTTGATGTTCTCTCATTTGTGTGTGTCTGTCATCAATGCATGTTCTGTTTTTTTTTGTGTTGTTTCTTCGAGATTTTTCTGGTACTTAAACGAATAGACAAGCTCATTCTTCCGATTCCGCCTGTGTCTCTCTCATTTCTTCTTCTTCTTCTTCTTCTTTTTATTATTATGTTAGCTTTGTTGTTGCCGGTTCGAGCTGTTATTTTCTTTTGTCATCTTTTTTTAAACGTCACTTCTACTTATTCGTCCTCACATTACGACGTCTTTATCATGCCTTACACGATTAGTAGATGAGATTTAATATCGAACACAAAGAGAAAAAAAACTTCGGCGAAGATCATGCTAGATAAATCCTTCGTCTATCTGCGTAGTTATTATTCTCAATCATTATAGGTAAATATTGACGAACTGATTAATATTGATTTCTAATTTATTAAGAATAAAATAAAGATTCAAAGTTTGTCTTTTTATAATCGAGTTTAGTTGTATTTGTCATTCGTCGTAGTTGATAACAAGAATTTTTTGTGTAGCCATATGTCGAAAATAAATCTGTGACATATAACTGTCGATTCTAGTTGGAAGGCAGATGACAGTAATCTGTTGTCGATTCTTCTTTTGTCGTGCAGAGAAAATATGTTAAACATGACGATACTCATTCATCTTTCGAAAATCAAATTTGACATGTTTGATTGCTAAAGAAATTCTTCGAATGTATAATATATTCTCCAGAATGATGATAGTAATCGATAAATAATAAATATTTGAGGTTGAATCAACAGCAAAAACAAAAAATCTAATTTGATGTTTACATAAGATTGACAATCGAGTTTTGACATATATATATAACTGCACTTGAATTTTAAATGGAAGAGAAATCATCAGATGCTTTTCGATGATACTTCTTAGAAAAGATAAGATATTTTAATGAGAATATCATTGACTTAATACATCTTTAAGTAAGTAATATGATAGTTTTGTCTGTCTGTCTGTCTTTCTTTTCTTATGTAAACGTGCAAATAGATTGAGAAAACAATAAAAGTTCGTTTTTGTTTCATATTAGCACAAGTTTTTTTTATCTAAAAGCTTTAGCAAGTTTATGATATATTTAGTTTTTATTTCAACAGTCGTCCCTGTCGTGTCATTTGTTTGCTTATGTCAATATGTATTCATTCTCAATACTCTAATGATCAATCAAGATGTCTACAGAGAGTGGGAGATTTACTGATGGAAAACTCTGTTTTTTTTGTGCTTTCATAAAAGCCAATCAATACGATCACATCCATATTGACTTTATTATAGAACTAATACGAAGAAGAATTATAATAGATCAATTAGCTCAAAATACGGCGTTGTGTTTATTACAAGTAGAATATAGAGAAAAAACCTGTAATGACGTCGTAGTATTATTTTTTTCTGTCTTTCTCTCTCTCTCTCTCTCTTCTTCTTCTCTTAAACATGGAGAAATAACAAAAAAAAAGGAAGCATGCGCACAGAAATACGAATAAGAAAAAAGATCTCATTTATTTGCATGCGTTGCCATTGACGTAGTAGATTGAAAGTGGCGAGATGAGTATTCATGTAATATCTGAGAACAAGAAAAGAATATCGATGGAGAAAATTTGTTTTCGGTATTCGATTGACAACTATTACGCCTAGTCTGTCGATTACTTCGGTCTTGAATACAATCCAGAGATCATCAGAAAATAATGCACGATAAAAGCATTGAAACGAACGTGATATGAAGAACGAGAAAATTATCCGTTTTTTTTCTTCCTTTTCTTCGTCTTCTCGTCGTCCGTTTTGTAATTGTATTTGATGCGTTCTACTCATTTCACCGATATTATTATTACTCTTATTATTATCATCAGCATTATCATTGTCTGTTTTGTAATTCATCGACGCGAATAGTTTCATGTAGGAATTCATTCGACGAGAAAGAAAACAATAAATAGAAATCATTTTGTTGTTTTTTGTTCTCTACCTTCGTTTTTTTTGCCTATCTCCTGTCAAAAGTAAGTTGACATTTCTTTTTCCTTAAATACACATCAAAATGACAGTCAGTTCGAGAAGAAAAAAATGAAATAGAATAGGTTATTTCAATGATTGAAATAGAAAAGAAAATCAAAAGTTTCCTATTCCCGAGTTATTTCCATGACGAATGATAGTCAAATGCAATGAAGATAAATCAATCTGAATATACACAGATGTTTGTTTTCTTCGAACAGATTAGTTTTGTTGAATATCGAATATTTTTCAGCAAATACAATTTCCATGTCGACAATATGTAAAACATTAGTTATTCTTATTCTTGTTCTTTGTTTTTGTCGTTATTGACATTACTGATGATCTCTTCTTCTAGCAACACTGACAAGAATTTATGATAAATGTGTTGATTTTGATACATACTCATAGATTTTTTTCATTGTCTAGTGTATTATCAAAATTTGATTTCTATTTAGTGTTTGATGTTTCTTACTTTTTTCTTCCTTTTTTTTTCTTTGCATGAATGATGCGTGCACATAAGTTAGTGATAGTGTTTAGCAGGCGGATGTTACTATGCCTGTTTTCTTCTTTTTTTTTTTCTTCTTTTATATTTATATGACGAATACAGACGAATAGTATGTTGAACTATCACACGCTCCAATTAGCGCTGCTCGATCGACAAATATCTTCGAGCAAACGACGGTGGTAAGCTAGCGGGTGTTAGAAACTGAAATAATAATAATAATAATAATAATAATAACAAAAAAAGACGAAGGAGAAGACGACGACGACGATGACGATCCTGAGAAGAAAGAGATGACGATGATGCAGTAACAACATCGATTAATCCTTGATGGGCTTCTTCTTCTCGTTTATGTCCTCTAGCATATGTGTCAAATCGACGAGTAGTTGGAGCATCGCTTTTTTATTGATATGACGCACGTTAGTTTGCCTTTCAATGGCAATTTGTCTTTTCAGCTCGATTCTAGCAACGATAGCTAGCCAAAACGTATTGTTTATTAGAGGAAAAAACAAGTCATGGTAAGTTTTCTCGTTACATATTGAGATTTACTCTTAAATATAGATTAAGAAGACGAAGAAAAAAACACATAGTGAAATGTAACAATCTATTAGATAAGGAAAAAAAAGTGTTCAAACAGAATGAATCAGTAATGTATAGCGGAGGAGAAGAAGAAGAGAAAAAAAATGTGAACGTTCATTTTCTTCGACTAGTTCTCTCTCATGCTATATATATATTAATATTCCCTGTGTCACATTATGCTGAACAGCATTTCTCTTGCATGCTGTCCGGATGTTCGCTCTCTTGCTTCTATTTTTTTTTCTTTTTCTTTTCTCGTTTTTTTTTCTGAACTAAGTTTCTGGCATTGTGATTCTATGATGTGAGGTGTTTGCATGTGTGCTATACGGCTTATTCGAGTTACAGAAAAAAGTAAAGAAAAAAGAATGAAGAAAAATAAGAACCAGGACAGTTAATCAGCAGTATTCTACCCGACGGGAATCTGCTTGAGCGAAACCGAGAGAGAGAGACAGAGAAAGGGGACAAAAAAGTGTGAAAACAAGAAATGTAGAAATGAATGAGAAAAGATCCGTTTTTTTTTTCTTTTTTTTTTCTCTTCGTCTTCTTTATCGGCGTGTCCCCGCTGTGTAGTCATGATAAAGCTTCAGTTACTTTTATATCTATTCATTATGCTAAGCGGTGTACAACCGTCATGTAAGTAGAAAGCAGCTTGATTGTTCTCGCTGATATGTCATGGAAAAGCTAGATGTTATTACTTAATTTCGATCGTACCGAAAAAAATCACTGCCAAACAATTTATTCATTCATCAATAGATTGAGGAGTGTGTGTGTGTATGGTGTTTTGTTTTGTTTATTTATAAAAACGAACGTTCACGTTAACTTCTAATCAATACTAGTCAATAGATAGAAAAAAAAAGAAAAAGTAAAAAAAAAACGCGAAAAGAAATAATTTTCTTTTTCATTTGCCAGAGAAATCAAGCAAGTGTTGTTTGTATGTCTCTAAATGACATTTTTTTCTCTTCTCCTTCTCTAGTTATTTATTTATAACATAAATATCTATTAATACTATTCTAGGATGTCAAAATGGGCAATGCAGAATCAACTCAATCGTCCGATGTTGGTGCCATTGCCGGACTTACAAATTCATCAGCATTTCATCAACAATCACCGAACGTTGCACGTTTAATTCAAAGTGACACATCATCTAAAATGGAATATGAATTTCCCATATCTGACGTGCCAACAACTAGTTCAACACATCATCATCATACACTAACAGGCCCTAATAATCATTCTATTCTACCATCGAATACTTCTTCTCGTCATGGTCATTCATCTTCCTATCATTCGAATTCATCGACATCTGCCTCACAGTTAAATCATAGTAGTCATATAATAGGCAATCATGAACAAAAAACTCGCTCGAAACTCTCGTCGAATTCAACATCAAATCTTTGTTTTTCATTGATCAGTTGTTTTGGTTGTCGTACGAATGATTCAGCAAATTCATCCATGAATCCCCTACGTGATAAAGTACATGCTATACGTATTGTTCGTGCCTCGAATGATTTAACTCCTGCTGTTTTTGATTCACATTATAACATTATAACACTTGAACAATTACGTGAATGCGATAATAATATAAATGCAAATCCAAATTCCGCTTCGAACGATTCATCTGATCCGTTACCAGCACAGAATACGTCGAATACTAATGTTAATGCTCAAAATGGAAATGGATCAGTAACAGGAATGTCACAGACAGCGTCGTCATCAACGAAAAAAGATACGCATACTCATCGATTAAAAAAGAAAAAGAAAAAACGTTCAGCATCGGCAACCTATGCATCGAGACCGACGGGGTCAGATGACGAGGATGACGATGATGATAGAATGGAACGGACGTAAGACGAATGTAAATCGAGAGTACAAATCGATAAACCGCTGGTCGGCTATACTCGTACGTATCCATATGTATCGAGAGAGCAAAAAAAAACGAAATATGAATAATCTGTTCGTTTTGCGTGGTGATAATCGGTAAATACCTGTGCGATTGTAATTCGCATGCCGAAACAGTTATTTCAGTTTTTCTTCTTCTTGTTTTTCTTGTTTTCTCGGAATGTATAGTCTCAATTCACTCTCTCACTCACTCATTCATTCATTCATTCATTCGTTTCTTCTTCTTCTTTTTTCTCCTGCTGCTTCTCTTTTTTTGTTCATTGTCATCAAACATTTTTTTTTCTCATTTTCTTTTGTTTCATTGGCACATATTGTATTTTCAAGTAAGAGCTATAAAACGACAATTCTAAATTATTTTTTTTTGAAAAAAAGAATAATGGTATGCCGATGACGAAATCTACTCGTTTAAATTAGAAAAAGAAATATCGTCTACTCTTGCAAATAGACTTGACTTCGTGTGTTTTCTAGTTATCAATCATTGACATTAAAGAAAACAAATTTGTCTTTCTTGTTCGTTCGTCTATCGAGAACGTGTTTTTAGCCTGATTACTTGACGATATACGTTTGATAATAGAAAAAAAAAGAAAAGAAACGTCTCGAACTTGATGAATACGATTTTGTTTCCAATCAATTTCTTTTCAATCGTTCGTCGAAAGGATTTACGGTATTTGAAGAATATTAATAATTGAATTTATTATTCTTTGTATATATGCATGTAGTACAAATGAATAAATTAAAACTAATTACGTTTGATTTCTTGTTTTGACTTGTAGAAATTTGATTTAAAGAAAATATTTTTCTTTTTTTCTACTCGTTAATCTGCATCGTTTTACAAAATAAAAAACAACCTGATGTCAAAAATGAAATTTGAGTATGATGTCATTGACTTTTCGAGATAAAAGAAAATCAACAACATATATGACGGATTTGTTCTGCTTTTGTCTGATGATGTTAAATCAATATAAATATATATTTTAATGATTTATTTATGAATTCAAGACGTATTTTACTTTTCTTCTGTCCTAAACAGCAATGTGTATGTCCATAAAAAAGAGTTACGAATATCGTCAGAACAAGAAGAAAAAGGTAACAGAGAGAGAAGGAAGAAAAGCTCCATATGTAACAAGAAAAAGTACGATTTATACTTAATATACATATTAAAAAAGGTTAAGCATGTCATTATAGAGCAATTGTCATACTAACGAGAACACTCCATCGTCTTGTTTGTTGAATATTGACTTACAAATGTATAAAAATCAATCTTCATCTATCGTGAAACCATCCTTTCGTAACTGTTCTCGACAACGCCATGCTATTCCTACTAATTTACAAGTATAGATTATTTTCGATTTGGAATCACATTTAACAGAGCTCTTTTTTCTTCTAGTCAATTGATGAGCGACGAGCTTCGTTAGTTATCGAAGAACTTTATTCCGTTAAACTACGTCGTCGAGGTGCACGAACTTCACATTCGTTTTATAATAATTATGAAGAAGACGCAGACGAGCCGATTGTATCGAAATGGACAATCGTTCGACAACGTCTACCTGATATTCTTGCACTTAGTCAAACATATAAACCAACAAGTGTACGTGCTCAATTAGCTCTTCTTGTTGCACTAATGAATCGACAAACATCAAATGCATATGCACAATCTCGGCAAATCTATTTTCCAGCTGAAAATACAACAATATCACAGATCATACCAAATAATGTTATTATTGATATCAGTGGACGAAGTCGTCTGATACGTATGAAAAGTATTCCGCCAGATCAAGTGATCTATGTGGATGTTGATAATCTATCATTTTCAATTGCGACTCGACAATTAATACTTGCAATTAGTCGAGGAAATACACACACATGGAGATATTGTCCGCCGGCTATAAGTGAAATGTTAATCGATATTTCGAAAGCCAAAGTCTACGATGATCGTCGACAATATGAACGAGCACAATTCAAAATGCGTATAGGTCAAATATTATTTTTATTTGGATTTATGCTTATCTTGATCATGGTTTTGGTTTTAATCATTGGAACAACAAACGCAATATCCATATTTTATTCATTCAATGACACAGACACACATCCAAACGGACGTTCTCACAATTTGACATCGAAGCTGAAAATACACGAATCTATGATGAATAGAGCCGATCACGATGACAACTAGCATTGTTCGAGTGTCTAGTTATTTTAATTATTTTCTTCCATCTGTGTACACTTGTTTGCTTGGTATATGTGACAGATTTCCCTGATTATTAGTTTTCCTTTTAATATCATTCAAAAAAAAATAAAAAAGGTTTTATTTTTGTATTTTAATTTCCCTTCAATACCCTCAAAAATGTTACTCAATCCGCCGATTTCATCCAATGAATATCGACATAATTATGTTCGATTGAGTTTTATAATTGGTACATTGATTTTATTCTTTGGTTACGCTGTTGTTAATCAACTAGCTGAACGAGGAAATAATCGTAAGATTGACACTTTTTCTTTCTTTCCTCTATCGATTCAATTTCGTTTTTAAAAGGACTTTTTCCAAATACAACATTACGTGCTGAAGAATTCTCAGTGACTGATATTACACCTTCGGATTGGGTCTACCGAACACTCAATGCATTGAATCATATTTGGCAGGTGACAAATAAATGAGTTTTTTTTTATTACTCAAATGAATTTTGATTAATTTAGTTTGCGTGGCTTTTCTACGCATTGACATTTATCTTTCGTCGAGCAACCAATGGTTATCTCTATATTTATCCAAGCACACTAACAGTGATGTTCTATGGATTTTATAATTTGGGTTTTGTTATACAAACTATTTGGCTTTTATTTTTTCATGAAAATTGTATTGTTGTACGTCAATCAATCGGAAGAAGAAAATAATTGATTGTTTATTTTATTTTCTTGTTCTAGTGGAGTTGGATTGTGGATCTCATTTCGTTTTTATTCTTATACGGAGCTGTGTTTATTTTCAATCATAATTTGAGATTAAACCGAAAACTCTATGAAGCTGAAGGATTGTAAATAATTTGAAAATCTCAACATTAAAACTGATAGCTACTTTCTTTCAATTTTAGCAATCGAGATGTTTGGTATTTGCGATTTCTTGTTCAAAATGGTCTTGCTTTTTTTGCTAGTTTAACAGGTTCGATTTTTCTTTCGTTATGATTTTATTTCCTTTTGTTTTGCTCGTAGCTCTTCGTTTTTCTCTTGCATTCAATACATTTCTTCAATATGAATTTAATATTTCAATTGCCAATGCTGGCACAGCAACTCTTGTTCTAGTCGGTCTTGCTGCTTTTGTATTTCTATTCAGTACAAACTTTAATCTCGTTACATTCGAACGAGCATCGTATCAATTCTCTCCATGGATTGTTTTTCTCTTATTTTTTTGGGGTGTTATTGAAAACAATTGGATATCGAGTCATCCAACACGAAATAATATCATTTCACTCGTTGAATTAATCGTTACAATTTCGTTAGCCTTTGTGGCATTAGCTATATTTACTCTTCGATATCGTACATCGACAATTGATCCATTGGCTTAAGAAAACTATCTAACTGAATATCCTACCGGGTGTAATGAATTCTGGTGTTTAGTCGTCCTTATTTATTTGCTGATTTATCTCAACTTTCTTTCCTTTTTTTTCTTTTAAATAAACAACAACAGCAACAAGAAAAAGCAAACAAAAGAATTAAGTCTTTTTAGGAAATGGATAGGACAGTGATTTGTTGGTTTGTTGAGCACCTGGTCGTTTTGGATTCTAGAATGAAGGATAAAACAAAAACAATTACAAATTGAAATTAAATCAAAGGATTTACTTTAACTTTCGCTGCTTTTTTCGAACGATTCGGATCGTAAATATCCTCATCATCAGCTGGTCGTTTAAATTTTTCTATTCGGAACGAAAAAACAAATTTCATTTTTATCAAAGAAAAAACTTATTTCTTTTACTCGAAAGAATTTGTTCTTCATTAAACAATGTATATTTATGTGGTTTAATCGCTGATTGTTGATCATCATCGAGAATTTCTCCTGGTTCTTCTTCATGATCATCGTCTTCTTCTTCTTCGTCATCATCTAAGATTATTTTCGTTGGAACTTCATCAGCTACATTTCCACGACGATATCGTTTGTTCTTCAATTTCGAACTAATATTTTCTTCATTCGCTGATTTTCGTTTACGTTTTGTCGATTGTTTACTGAGCATAATCACTTCGATATCATCACTGGATTTTTCTTTCGTAATGGCATTTCCATTTTGATTCGTTGAATCATTCGTAATAATTTTTTTAACTAAATTACCAGAAAATAAATGTTAAAATTGATTTAAAAAAAAAAGTTGATTCTACTTGATAAATCTCGATCGGGATAATAGACTTGCCAATAAGCTTTCTTCTCGACTAAACCACTCGTTCGATGTGATTCAGGCATGAACTGAAGAAAAAATAAATCAATTCATAGAAAGATTTTTTAAAAAAATTACTAAATCGAAGAAATTCGTTGAACTTTTTTGTGAAATTTTTCTAATTGGCAAAAGTTCGGTTTTGATCTTAATTGGCAATGTTGTCAAGTCCATTCCATCACGTTTATTCGCTTCTTCAAGAAATGTTTCATCTAAGACCGATGAAAGATCTGAAGCAAAAAAAAATCAATGAATTATCACGAATTTTGTCGATTGTTCGAATTACTACCATTCAAGAGAATCTTTTGTTTTGAATGAATATTTGTGATCAGCTGCTGTTCGATTTGATGAGACGTATCATGTGGACAATTGAGTACATTTTCTGGATCATAGAGAGCGGGAAGAGTCAATGGAGCTGATTGTTGTTCCTTTGGTTCCTGAGAAGAAGAAAAACAATGAAATTGTCTAGTTGTGATAGATAATAAGATTCGTTTTACTTCGATTAAAGGTATATCTCGAACTTGAAGAACAATCTGATGAATATCGTGTAAATTATGATGAACTAATAAAGGAACTGGATTACAACATGCACGAACACCTTGCGGTTCTCTAATAAAGACCGACGAATACTTGAGAATATATAGAAAATGATTTTTAATTTTACCTGGGAAGAATTTCCGAGATCTGTAGGAGCATATGATTCGGTAATACGTATCTGCATAAAAATTATGAATTTCAAAACATGAAAAGCATGAAAATAGTACCCGATTGATTCATCCTCCTGTCGAGCAAGTCGATCTCGCCAATAGAAAAGCGATTTCAATGCTGCTAATTGTCGAATATTGAAAGTTTTTCGAGATTTCGAATAAATATTCTGATAAGCATCGTCATCAAAATATGGTTTTCGATATAACTAAACGAAAAAGACGCATTATTTTCAAAGAAAAAAAACAATAAATCCCTCTCATACTTTCTGACAAATAATCTTCGATTTTTCATAAACAATTTTTAATAATTGTACATTCTTTTCACTTAATTTATTTCTTAATAAATCATAAATATACAGAAGATAATGTGTATCTTCACGTGCATAACGAAGATATTCTTCTGGCAAAGGTCTAAATCAATTACAACAAATGATAATTCCTGACAATTTTCTATCTAACCTTATTCTCCAATCAGCTAATTGAAATTGTTTATTTGCATCAATATCACAAAAAGATTTGAGTAGATAAGCAAGTGACAACGAAGATAAATTCAATTCACGTGCTGCTTGATGTGTATCAAACATATTGACAACATAAACACTGAAATCTTTCTGTAACCATTCAATATCGGAATCTGCACCATGAAAAACCTGTAAAAAAACACAATATGCAAAAATTTTATTTCTCTATTCGAAATAAATTTTACTTTGACAATATTCGGATTGGTGAAAACATTGTTCAAGACAATTAATTCATCACGTAATGCAAGAGTATCAATAAGAAAATCTTCAGTACGAGACGATATCTGCATTAGACAAGTAAAACCTTGATAGGAACGAAATGAATGATGCTAAATAAAAACGCATGATTAAAAAGTCGAATTTCAATCGAAATCTACTTCTAAATCAATAGCTAATTCAGTTTGATTTTCAATATGATTCATCATAGTTTTCAATGCTTCAGACGTATCGACATACGAACATTTTGTGTCTTCGATTGCTTTTGGAATCTAAACAAACACGTGAAGATTCGCCAATCGAAGAACTAAAATCAAACTTGAGCTTGAACTGGTGTTAGCAGACTGTCATCAGGTTCAAATGCTTCTATTTCATCGAAATAAGGATGAAGTAATCTACGATAGAACAAGTTCTTTCAACAAAATCAAACATTCAATTGTCTTACAATTCCGGATGTTTTTCTAAGAGATTGATATCAATTGTTTGAGCATCTAATTGCGAAAAAATGGCTACAGAAAGAGAATCAAAGGTTCTTTAATGGCTGAATTTTTCGATTATTGAAGAATCTCACTTGGCAAAGGTGTTTGAGCATTTGGTTTTGTTCGAAGTCTTGGTATGAATGGTATTTGAGGATTATTATTGACTTTATCCGAGAAATTCAATTGTGGTTTAGGAATATTTTTTGTTTGTTGATGATTGGCAAAGAATTGATTTCCACGTTTTTGTTGTGGTTTCGTTGGAAGAATCGTTTCTTGTAAAACAAAACCTTCCTAAACAAAAATCTATTTCGATGAAAAGTCTTTTGTTTCGGTTCTATTCGAGACTTTTTTATTCCAAGTTGCAGATGCATTTCGAATCGATGGAACAAGTGTTTTCACTTCGGTTGTTGTCTTTTTCAATCCAGCTGCCTCATCTAACGATGACGACTGAAAAAGAAACGATTTATAATAGAATTATGTGAATAATCAATCATACAGCTCGTTCGAAGAGAATATCATTGAGATCGATTAATTTCTCGATTTTATCTTCATGATCTGCTTCTTTCCATGTAACAATGCCCAAATCACGACGTAGATTTTGTTGTCTTAAGATTGTATTCATACTAAAATCAATTGAAATCTTGATTAAACTATGAAATCGAAATGTTTTCTATTTCTACTTTTGTAAAACTTTCTCAGCAAGTGTATCCATTCGTTGACGAAGTGGTGCAAAACTCATGAGAAAATCATAATCACTTGAACGTAATAAATCGTTCGATGAACGAATTAATTTAACAACATTTGAACAAGCAGCCTAAATTAATACATCAAATGAAAACTATATTTCGTTTAATTCAATCGTTTTACATCTTTATACGATGAAACATCGGCAAATTCATTGAGAAATAAATCTTTTGTTGGTGTATCTTCGGATGACATATTCGAAAGAAAATTACCTAAAAACAAAATACATCTATCAAGATTGAAACCTTCTTTAAAAAAACGTTTACAAAATTACGCTACACTCAGACTGTAATGTAAAAACTACTACTAATATGCTGAGAAACGAAATGTGATTGGTTGAAAATTTCAGAGACATACGTATATATATCTACAAAACGAATAGATGTCAGAACAGAATGGAGATGTAATGTTTGATTAATTCAGTACAATCGCTATCTGTAGAAACACTTAACAAATCTTCTCATTAATTATATTTCCATTGAAAATCTGTGAATAAGTAGATAACTTCTATCGAAAGAAACAAGCATGTTTTTCTTCTATTTGTTTAATATCATAGATCGATAAGATTATTATTTAAAACTTCAAAACAACAATAAAAAAAAAGAAAGAAAGATAACTGAACACTTCGATTTGTGTATCAATTGAAACCAAACGAACGATTGCACGATAAGACAAATATATCGAAATCAATCGTTTCCTCTTCATCTTGTCTGTTTTTCTTTTTTCGAAGTTGAATACATTTTACGCAATTCAAACGGCTGAACATTTCCTTGCAGACTTGTTCTTTTGAACAATCTCAGCAGGTTGCCTTTTCATAAACAAATGATTTCATTCTTCTCTTTTTCAAACATTCACTCCACAGGATATGACTTGATCAATCGGAACTAAAAGTAATATATCTTATTAATCTTGAGTGGTTGTATCACTTTTTGTTTTAAGAACGAATCATTGTTTTCTCATCATTGATTACATCATTGTGAATACATTAAAAATGAATATATCATTCATAGGAGAAATTCAAAACTTTCAATATTTTATTTTGCAATCTAAACAAATCGAATACTCATTTATTTCGAATAGAACAAACGGCGTTGTTTTCTTTTTCTCATCGATAATATATAAAAAAAATAATATGAACAAAATAAAACTCGGAAGTGAAAATAGATAGAAAACCATTCATTTGACTTTTATTTCACTCGTGGACTAGCTGTCTTCTTATTGATTGTATCGATCGGTGCCAAACAGCGACGTGCCGGTTTCGGTGTGAGATTTTTCAAGCATGTTTGCAAGAATTGTTCGATTAAACATTGTGTTTGAATGAGATCGACTTGATTACAAGCGATTTGATTGACCATTAAATCATCGATCTGTTGAATATTCGAATAGTGAACGCCTTTGAGTGCAGCTCGAATACAAGCACAACAGAGAAGACTAGGCAAAATGGTTAATGTATTGATTTCTAAATAAGAAGATTAGAAGTTTGTCGATGTTTCTCAATGATCGTCTTACCACAAATCGCTATCGAAAGAAGAATATGTACATGTGACAAAATTTTTGTTCGATCGAATTCACGAGGAAAAATATATTGAAAAATAAGACGAATATAATCGTGAGGAACGACGCATGATAAATCCCAATCTAATGTTTCGACAATAACTTGTTCGGCATTCTGAAAATCAGAAATTGCAATTGTGTATTTTCATTTTCTTTCGAATGACTTACAAAAATATCGTCATCGGTAAAATTTTCATTTGCAAGAATCAATGATGTAACTTCGTTTTCGTTGTTAATTAAAATATTAGTTCGAAGTTTTTTGGCAAGATTGTAACATGACAAAGCAATCAATGAATTCGAACGATTATCGATGAATAACGATGTTTTCGAAATAAATCGATCGAAGATATTCATAGTTAAAGCAAAGACATCATCGGAAATCTTCTCGTCATCTTTCAACTAAAATTCGAAATGAGAATTTCGTTTGATTTCGATTGTCTCGACGGCAACTTACTTTATTGAGTGTATCAGCGATAAATTTTCGTTTGGGATGTGTGGAAATAGTTTTATTAAAATAGAATGTTTTTTCAATTGAAAGCATCGTAACGAGCTGTTGCTGTTCCATCGTTCGTGAAAATGAACACTCATGAAACGCAAAAGAAGGAAAGAAGAGAAAGAGAGACGAAGAAGAAGAAATTATAATTAGTACTTCTCTCTCTCTCTCTCTGTACAGACGAAATATGTGCGTATCAAGATAGAGAAACAGTAGGAGAGAAGAAGAAAAATCTTTCTTTCGCTCGCTTTCTTGGCGATATCAAATGAAAAATGATCGTCTAATTTTAATGAAATGATATAATAAGACGATGAAAAAATTAGCATTCCTTGCTGTTGTGTTGTTTTGTTTTCTTACATTCGTGTGTTAATTGTATGTGTATATATTTAGCATAATTTTCCCACATAGGAATCGATTTTGTTTTTCTTAAGAAACGAAACGAAATGACAAGGTGTGATGACACGTTTTGAGCGTGATTTCTATCTGCAAAAGACAAACGAACCGACATTATTGCGCGAGCGTGCTTCGGGCGATTGATATTATTTGTTTGTTTATTTAAATTGAAAAAAAGAAGAAGAAGAAGATGCAAGGTGACATGAGATTAACGTTATTCGATTGAATCTTACTATCGGCGCCGACAAATTCTGTCGCTTTGTTATTTTTGTTTTATTTCTAAACGAGCTTAGCGATTCGTGACAAAGTCATTTCATCTTTTTTGAATTTCATTTCACATCGAATATTAAATGTAGTGGAACTCCGATTAAAAGATGATGATGAACGAAAAGAAACGACGTGTTTTTTTTTCTCTACATTGAATAAATGAACAATTAGATACGTAAGACAATCTCTTGATGAAAGTTTTATTCGGTTCGTTGCCTTGAATTCGATGTTCTGACATGAAACATGGACACAGAAGTTGCTGAACACATTTTTCTGTTTATCGATGGGAAAAAATTAGTCAAGTAGAACTCTCCAACAGCGATTATGAATATCAGCCGTTCAATTTTCGTCACGAGAAAACACAAAACAAAATTGACCTATTTAGTCACTCCTTCACACGTCCTGCTGAGCTTGTTGAATATTTCAAAATGTTATAAGAATGTAATCGAAGACGCAAAATATCGTTTTTTTTTGCGTCGATTTGTTTGTATTTATTTTCTATCTAAACAACGAATGTGTGCATAGATTTTCATGAGGGAAATTAACATGTTTACAGATGAATATATATATATATTTGTTTTTATTGACATTCGATGTCTATCGTTAGGTGAGAAGAAATTGCATCATGCAATAGATTTTATGACGAGAAGAGATAAGATCTGAAGCGTCGTTTAACTGAAATTCTCTTCTGCCGTTTGTTTTATTAGTCTTTTAAACGAATAAATGACAGAAAAAATTCTTATCCAGAAGAAGCGGCATTATTTTGTTGTTTATAGACCATTTCGAAAATAACTTCCATTGAAACACCTTCGAATGCTTGTGTATCGAATTGACGAATACCATTGTCATTGAGTGATTGCAATTGTTTTAATGTTTGATCGACTTCATTGGATTGTTGAGTTGGCCGATGATGCCAACGACGTCGCGCATTACGCGGTGAAAGCCATTGCGTTGCTTCTTCATCAAGTAGCGTCGGAATTTTGTTTTTCGAATGATGAGTCGATAAACTATTTGCGTGTTCACATTGAACAAGAATGACAACAAGAAGACCAAGAACTACGGTTAAATAGTATTGAGATTGGAATAACATGATAAATATGTGCCGATTTGGTAGTGGAGAATGATGATGTTAATCTAACACGAATGAAATAGAAATGATGAATGAGATGGTACTTTCAAATTGGTCTCGGCATATAAATATGCTGTATATGATTTGGTTAAAAGCAAAAAAACGTGTTTCTGTTAACCTGCTTGCAATAAAATAAAGAGGATCATGCTATTTTTTAACCTTGTTTATATAGCACAAATGAAAATGAAGAAGAGAAAAAGTTGAAAAAGTTCACTTCGATGACACTAATTAACAGAGTGCAAATGTATTCGATTGCAAAAACGGAAGATCGTAAGAGTAAAAGCTAGTTAACGTGCAAAAAGAACAAGCAGGCATCTAGATGAAACTGTGAGAACTCTCCGTCCGAATGTTGTTCCAAGATCATATGTTACAGAACATTGATAATGCATTTAAAGTGATAGGTAGCGAATGCTAGTTAGAATAAGTAATCATGAATGTGATTAAACAACGAGGTGGAGATCATGTTACTACGTCCTACTTTTATCAAAAAAGAACTTATCAACGGAATCTCATGTGGTATTAGACGTGTGAAACACGAACTAACTATTAAGGTTCTTGCAGTGGAAAGGAAATGCAGATTAGTGTCAACATATTAGCAAGTTAAGTTTTGTAAGAACGTTACACTCCCTTTCAGTTTGCGTTTCACAAGAAGACGTGTCGTATCTTTAGCAAATTCATGTGTATTGACTTCTAGAAATGTTCTTTTTCAAATAGAGATGACGTCCAAAGGATTAATGCAATTCATATTAATCGAGAGTCAAAAAAGATTAAGATAAAAAGATTTTAAAAAGTTTTTGATAATTTTTTTTATGTTAAATACATTGTGGATTGAAAGGAAGAAGTCATCGAAATGATTCTTTTGATAATAACCTAGCCTTAAAAGCAAAGATAGCATAATTAGTAGGTCATACAAGTTCAATTTATTTGTCAGAAAATGGGTACTTTCATATCATATAATATACTGAAAGCACAAACAAAAGTACATGAAAAACTATTTACTTCTAATTCAGAGTCATCAATTATTACTAATATATTTTTTTATTTACAAAAATCTCCATTTTGTGAATTGCTTACTTTTTTTATTTGATTTTAATTGCAAACAATCAGCTGTAAGATTTATTCGATTTCCTCAATTTTGACAAACAAAGGAACAAAACTAAAAGCATTATATATACATCTTAGATGTTGATGTAGAACGTGTTTAGATTTAATTTACTCGACAAAAGTAACAATATTCTTTCTTTTTACGCTGCTTGGAATGTCAAAAGCGTAAATCCTATTCTTTCTTTAATGTTATTACAAAAGTCATATAACAATTACTATTTATACCACTGGATCCAATTGTCTAAGCAAATGTTCGCTTTACATAGATATCAGTAAAGTTTTTTTATTTTAATATGAAACCTTGCTTTGCATATTAACATGATTGATGTCTCTGCTTTGTACTATACAAGAATATGTATATTGAAAAGAAAAAGACAGCCTTGAATTGTAATCTGATAATATAGTCCGTTTTATATTACAAAACTGATTGTTTCGTAGGCATACATGCATACAGTTGACTTTCTCTCGAAGGATAATTATACTTCAACGAATTTGATAAGCAATTCATTGGCATCTCAAAAATATTTAAAAAACATCCTTGTATATCAAGGTTACTTGTCATGTCTATTTGTCTCAAACTGTGCTGAAAATATGTTTACCATATGATCGATTAGTCTCCTGGGTTGTTGTTCGATAAAAGACAAACGGATTATCAAAAAAAAGAATAACGACTCAATTATCTATCAAGGTGCACTAATTCAATTTTGTTTACTGTTAATTTCGTCTTCGACATATATATATTTCCTAATATATATATAAATTAAAAAAATATCACACTCACACACACACACACACACACAAAGCAACACACGGAAATGAGCATTTCACAGATATTCAAAGCTAAGAAAGTTCCTATGATGTTCTTGAAGGCCAGGTAGTTGATTGATTTGTTCGAGATTAAAAACTTTCATTGAACGTTTTATTTTCAATCTTAATAAATGTTTCAGTGACCAATTGTTCGTTGTTTGTTTAATAACATCAATTAAATTTACATAACGTTTAGTAAGAATATTTATTTCTCCACACCATTTTATAGTTGAACGTCGATATAATTGTATTGAACCTGTATGAAGAGCTAATGCAAATAGATATCGTAGTTTTTTGCCAATAAATATTGTCGTACATTTTTCACATAATTCTCGAATAAAATATTTACAAATTTTTTGATCATGAAAATTAATTCGATAACGTAGAAGTAATTCTAAGCAATCGAAAAAATGATCAATATAAAATTGATTATCATCATTCAATGGACAATAACGTATAAGATCATGAATATCCTTTTCGGTTAAACATGCTTGTCGTTCTAATAAATCTCGTACGAAATCAATATTTAATGTTGTTATACAATGAAATAAAATACTATTTCCACCATCACGTTGTTGATAATTAACAAGAGAATAATTTTCAATTAGTAAACGTATGATATCCGTATGACCATGATGACATATGGTTTGTATTAATGATGATTGTAATTTCAATGACTTTGGAATTTGTTTTTGTTTTCGAATTAATAATTGACAAAGTTCTAAATGTCCTTCGATACATGAATAATACAAAGCAGATTGTAAATTGACTTGTTTCAAATCAGTATATTGCAAGAAAATTTCGACTAATTCAATATGATCATGTTCACATGCGTAATCAAGTGAACTTTTATTTTCATTATCAGTTAAATGAATATATTCATGTTGATCATGTGAGTTTTCAATTGATTGTAATAGTAAATGACTTATAGCACGGTAACCTTTGATTGAAACATAATGTAAACATGTTCGACCAAGATGATCACGTATATTATTATTGGCATGATATTTTAAAAGTAATTGAACAAGCCCATAGAAATTATTTGAACAAGCAAAATGAAGTAATGTTAATCCGTCGACATTTTGTCGATTGAGATCAATGGTTGTTGTGGTGGTGGTTGTTGATGATGAATCATTTTGAAGAAGATATTCGACTCGTTCTAAATCACCGATTAAACAACTACGATAGAGAATCTGTTCGGTATCATAATTTGATGCTAATGAGATTTCGTTCGAGTTCGTTTTCTTATTACAATCGAAGTTGTTTAGTAATTCAGTCATGATGGTGGTACTTTCGTTTTATGATCTAAAAAGAAGGAAAAAAAACGAATGAGAACGACTGACTTTTGTGTTGTTGCTGTTTTCAACAAGGTCAAATGAAGGACATTTTTCTTTACTTGACGTGTGTATCTCTTCTGTGTCTGCAGGTAACAAATATGTCTGAAGTGTTAAGAAAGAAACTGAAAACGTCTATTGAAATCATAAAAAAATTATTTTGTCAAAAAAATCTTTTCACATATTTATTTAATAATCTAACTCGTTCGTATCCGGTTTTTTTTCTGCTCTATTCTGTAATGTTAAAATCAAGTAAACACATGTGTTTGCCTACTCGATTTCTCTTTTTCTCTCTCTCACTCTCTTTCAGAATATTTCTCCATGCGTTTTGTCGACTAGTTTTACTATAACCACAAGACGATAGTTGCCTGTTGTACGGTCGATTCTTTGTATTGATGTGCGTTGTGCACCAACCACAAAGCTTCATCAATGGCAAAGAGACGGAGAAAAAAAGAAGAGAATCTCTCAATATATATATATATATACTATTTTTTTCTTCTTCTTTCGATGAAGAAAAGAAAGGACGATAGCGGACGAAATACTTCATCTATTCTCTTCTCGACCTTTCTCCATTATTGTGCACAACAATTTGGCAAGCCAGTTTTTCTTTTCTTTCTTTTATTCTCATTTGTTAGTGGCCGCAAACCACATTTACACGTAGCTATACATATTTGATCGGACGTCTTGCTATTTACCTGTATGATGTCGTCTACGATTGATTATAAAATTAAAAAAAAAACAGAAAAATATAAATGAGAAGAAAAAAAAACGAGAACCCGTCGCGTTTTACCTTGGCCTTGGCAAACATATAATAATCGTGCGGTGAAAAGAAAAATACTTACACATGATTGAAAAAAAAACATACGAGCAGACTTTTCTGTAAAAACAACGCAAATTCTTTTCAATTCGAATTCATTTGCCCCTTTCTTACGTGTCAATGCCTTGATATTATTCGGCATTTTTTTTTCTTTTGAAATATATGTATAAAGATAAAATTTTTCGATTCATTAATGTAGAGCAGTATATTCATCAATCATAGAGAACAAATTAATAGCGTTTATATTTTATCGAAAAAAAGAACAAGATTTTTTTTTTATTTCAAATAATTGATTTGATGACCTTTTACTTTCGACATTGAAAATGAAAATAAATCTCCAATTCAGCAGTAAATGATGATACAAAGTTCGATGTTTTATTTCAACGAACATTGGTATTGACATTTATTATTAAACCTTTGTTAAAGGTTAAATCGATGATGAACAATCGAAATGAATCTATAGACAAATAGATTGAAAAAAAATGTTTTCTTAGTTAATATTGGATCGAAGAAAATGACATAATATTCCACCGAATAAATGAAAGACAAACATGCTATTTTATATTTATGATCATTTGTTTGATTCGCGAGATATGATTGTGTGTTAAAAAAAAGCTCTCAAGGTAGCGCTATAGATTTCCTATTTTTATTTAATTCAATTTTTTTGCATGATGCAAATTAAAAGTAAATATTATCGAGAATTTTCAAGGTTGATTTTTATTCTTATGAATTCATGAGAAATCATTAACTGAAAAACCGAAATAATAATTATCAAGCACAGGAATCATATAATTATACTGATGTCGAGTTTAAAATGGGCCGTTTTTTTATTATCAACATTCTCCACAGACCGACTATTCAATCAAAAACAGCTGTCTCCTTAGTCTAGAACTATCAACAAACTCATTATCAATGAGTGCCGTTTTCACATATATATACATATTTTTGTGTTTTTGTTTGTTTATGACCTCTTTTTATGCAAACTTCTCTATCTATTCAATATATTAACTCAACAATGTAGGTTCTTTTGCCGTTGGTAAAAGTTAACAAAGTAAATGCGATCGTATTCGTACATTCATTATTTTTTCTTTTCATTGGATTAATCATATTATGATATTCATCTGGAAATTATTTGCACCGAGAAAAATCGATCCTGCGAGTAATTAATCAGTTGTCTTCTCAGTAAATATCGGTACGATATTATTTCTACTGTCATTTTGCTTTTCATTTATTTCAAATCAAAGTTGATTATCTTTTGATTAGAACACAACGTTTTTCTTTCGTTTCGGATCTTGACTAATCGCCAGAACGAATCCTTGCTCGTTGACATTCAATGCACACCTAGAAAATAGATTGACAATAGAAATGATTTAGTTTTTTTCTTCTTCTTCTTCTTTTTCTTTAGTCATCATCAAACGTAAATAAAATAGAAAACAAATAGTTGAAATATTCTCTAATTACAAATATTAATCTAACGAAAACATGCAGATAGAACGATAGTGAAACAATACAAAGCAACTAGTCTATCATAGTAGATCACGCGATGTTCTTTTCTTGAATAAAAACCTAGAATTTACTATAAGACAATTAATTATTTTGTATCTTCGGCTTTAATTATCTGTATTTAATGTTTATTTCCTATTTGAGTTCGAATTTTAATCGAAGGTTTTTTCCTCCTCTTCCGAATATCTGATCAATTAAACAATAGAATTGTAATTTGATTCCAATCGAGCCAAAAAAAACATCGTCACATGCCTAGTCAATGATTTTCTTTCAAATAACCTGAAAATTCGATATTCTTCCAGATCAGGTAGATAAAATTATTCTCGTAGGCTTTTTATTCTCTATTTCAATAATAATACTCCTATGAATAGATAAAGGAAATCGAGGACGAAGAAGAAGAAGAAGAAAACAAAAACCTACTATCGCAAAAATATTTCAAGCTCAATTCTCAGTGCTCTCGCTTTCTTTTTTACTATACAAGATAAGCGAAACGAGGACACACACGATGAGATTTTCTTTTGCATGTTGCCACAGATTTTTCTTCATCATTTTGAAATCATCTATGTTCGAAAACAGACATGTCTCATTACTTTTTCTTTTCTTTTCTTTTTGGTTTGAAAAGAGAAACATAGAATTGATAATCTTTTTGATTTTCTATTCATTGCATCAAACTGGTTATAGACGGCACTTGAACAGACATCTATTTAGCACTAGTTCGTCATCGAGCACATGCTTTCTTCGCTTTGTTCTTTCCTTTCTGGTTGCTAATAGTTTTTGACATTAGTTTATCATGTTTTATAAGACGGCGAAAGAGAAAAAGAGAAAATGAAGAAAAAAATTATTACAGAAGCTTTAATGACAATCGACCCTTTATAAATTTGCATACTCGTGCAACAACTATTGCTTATTCGATGTGTGAACGTAGAAAGGTGCTCACGCACAAATGCGTTCTTTCATTTGTCGTTGTTATTACTTCATCCTATCGTTTCTTTTTCTTCTTCTTCTTCTTCTTTTTTTGTTGTTGTTTAAATATATAAAAGTAGCAAAGGAACGTTGATAGTTCTCAGATAGGATCGTTTGAAAAAAAAATATTAAAAAAAAGGAAAGAGAAATATATACGGGATTTCCGTTCTTTACGTATGTTTTTTTTGAACTAATGAAAAAAAGAAATAAAACAAAACTTGAAATAGAATATGAAAAAAAGCGAGAGTAGACAAAAAAGAACATAGAATAATAAAAACTTGGAAAGAACGTCTTCGTTCTACTCTCTTGCTTCCCTTCTTCATTCATCTTCGTCTTCTTTCTTTTTTTCTTCTTCTTTTTCCTTGTTTCCTGTCGAATGATACAAAACGTGTAACGACACTCAGAATTGTGTTATAGAAAAAGCAGCGACGCAAAGCTAGTACAGGAAGTTTGAACGGTTTCGGGCGGGCATTGTTCTCCTCTATATCTCATTTTTTTTCTTCTTCTCTGCTTTTTTCTTCGTCAACGACAACCACATCTCAACTTATTGACAAGGGAGACAGAAAATACCGATTATAAAAAAAAGAAAGAACGAAGACAGAGAGAGAGGAGAACAACGAAGAAAATAGAAAAATATATAAATATATGCTGATGATTTAGTGTTAGTTATCCGAAAGTAACAAAATAGTTTTGTGTTCGTATGTTATCGATTAGTGCGAAATCTTATTATTATTGATTCTGATCAAATTTAAAACGGCTTTTATATGATCGGAAGATTTAATTGAATATATATCTATATTTCTTCTTCTTTTCTCGGTTTATTTTGATTATGGAAGATTGTCATCTATTCACATATATCAGTGACATAATACTTAGTAAGTAGAACATTTACTAGAAAAACAAAATTTGTCCTGATTTTCTCACATTGATATTGTTAAGTATGAACATATTTCTCATAGGTCAAGCTGTTTTCTCGTTTAATTAGTTACATTTTCATGTTAAATAACTGTAAATCGTTATGAAAGAAATTTTTCTTCTGTTCGATTATAAAAATGTTCTTAACTAAGTACACATGCGAGCATATGTTTATCGAATAAACAGATTCGATTCGAGGTCATCAAACCCCAAACGACTGTCATATTTTCGACACATTGTACTAATGTAATCTGTTTTGTTTTCTAGTTTATCTTTGACTCGTATCTTATCGTTTTCGATCTGTTAAATTGATTATGCAAATCTATTGAAATATGTCGATGTTATTCTATCAATTGATGTCCTATTCGCTGTTGTTCATCAATTGATGTCAGTCGTTGATACATCACTTCTACCTCTACCATCCCGTCCAATATCGTCATCATCATCAAATCCGCGAACATCAAAACAATTAACAGAAAATCTCGATGATGATTCGCAAGTGCATGATGTTCTTCTTCAACATCTCGTTACCAAACAATCAAAATATCAAAATCGTATCTCAAGAAAAAATAATACAAATTACATATCATCACCTGGTTCGATCGTTGATCGAGCACCATCGAGTCTACTCGAATTGAAACAACAACGTTTACTAGCAGCTGCTGATCGAAAAAAACGTATTATCGCTCGTATTGTTAGTATTGTTGGACTACTAATTATACTTCTATGCGCAGCTATTGTTGCTCTAACACTTAAAATGGCACCGAAAATTGATGAACTTGTTCGAACACAAGCCGGTGCTCATCATCTCGTACATCTCGTTCCAAAAATGAATACACTCTCGAATACAATAACAACAACAACAACAACAGCATTTCGTGAAGATAATTCAACACAAAATGGATCGATTCTAGTTAAATCAATCTTGAGAACTCAACGGAAAGCTATTGATTAAAAATTAATATTTACCTCAATAATCATACATCATGCGTTTCTCTGTCTGTCTCTCTCTTTTTTTTTCTATTTTTAGTAACTATGCACTTTGAGCCCTTTCTTTTCTTTTCTCTCGGTTCATTTTGTTAATATGCAATATGTCATTGTACAAAACAAAATCAACGGAAGAATCGACATAATAGACAAATCGATTGTCAATGTATAGATATTTTGTTTTCTTTCTTGTTTCGATATTTTGTTGTATGTATTTATCGTGTGATTTTTATACACGAAAAATGGTCAATGATTAAAATTTTGACAGGACAAATCAACGAAATAATTTAGTTAACTTACTTCCATTGAGTATTCAAATAAATCGAATCAGATTCTTGCAAATCAATACTCGACTCTTTGTTATCCGTTGTTGTTACACAAGCTGTTGAATGACCTTGCTAGTTAAATAATAATAAAAAAAAGTGTTTATGTGTTTTTTTTCTTCTCATGGGAAAACGAACATGTTGCCACAACCAAACATCACCAGTTGAGCATTCAATCTGATGTTGACCTTGAGAAAGAATGTAGACACGAGATTGATATTCATCATCAAATAGACTGAGTGATGAATTTTTTTGAAAATCTTCTCGATGTTTATCAATCCAATCGTTTAATGAAAATGGTTCACTTAATTTGATTTTCTCGTTGTTTACTCTCGGTGGTTGTTGAGGAAAACTATCTAAACATGAGAACACATTCAATCTTCAAGAAAAATGACGCAAATCGTGATCTCACCAGCTTTCGGTTGACCAGTTCGACATTCTTCCGAAGCAAAAAACCTAGATAAGACGTCATACAGAAAAAAATGGCTCGTTTTCGTCCTGACAAAACTTAATTGAAATCAATCGAGCATTATTTGTTAAATTACATGCACGTTTGAATAAGTCAGACAATTAGTTCTCAAAAAATTGATCTATTTATTAACTAACTCTTTTATGACAGGACCCAGTTGAATACCGAGATCAGTCGTATGAAACCATCGTTCAAATAAACGATTTGTTGAATTTTCTTGAAGATATCTGAAGACAAAAGCGAAGCTAAGGAAAATCTTCTCGATTTTGACTTTCAAATAACCTCAAACAATCTAATTCATCATCTTCTCGTTTTCGTTCCATAACAAATCCGATCGTATCTGCAAAACGATTCGGTGAATGAGGAATATATGCCGGCAAAAGAAATATCTGTCAAATAGAAATCATTTATTCACTAATTATTAAGCGATTGAGACCATAACGGTTCTCCTACTTGTCCTTGTCTAATAATAACATCACGGTGTTGGCCTTGCTCGAGGACTTTCAAACACATATCACCTTTGAGTTGATAGAAAAGCTATTTTTATCGAACAGAAAACAATCAGCAAATGAATATTTATAAATCGCCTTGAGTATGATTAGAATACTTCTTCGCCTTCTTCGAAATGATAATCTTTTCGAACATTTGGCCCGCCGACAAACATTATCGTCAATTGTTCATTATGCCTAACCGAAAATCAAAACATCGAAATAGATTTAGAAAAAAAAACGCATAAAGAAATTTAAACATTAGTTTATTGCAAACAGGTGGAACAAATTGCGATGTATTTTCTTCGAGCCATTGTTGAACATTGATTTTTTCTGCACTTGAATTAGACATCGTTTAGTCACAAGATATACGAAAATAAAACAATCAGAACAAAAAGGTGTGTAGTTTATATCGAATTTAATCAGCTGTGACGGATTTGATCATTCAAATAACGAATGATTTCGAAAAGACGTAATAAATAAACAAATAATCTTTTTCCTTCTCTCTTTCTCGAATTAGTACAGGGGTCTCTGCATGTCAATGACAAATCGAATTTGAATATTCTTACAAAAATAAACGTTATTATTATTCTTTTAATACGTAATGAAAAAAACAGACGAGAGAACAGTACAGTATTATTTGTCGTTTTCATCCATTCATTCACCGTTTTGTTTTGTTGTTGCACACACACACACTCACGCACAAGCACACATATGTTTTTATATGATCTGATCGAGACAATGATTCCTATCGAAATAGAAAATCATCAACCGGGATACACAATAGAAATAAAAACAAAACAGACACAAAGAAGAAGAAGAAGAAAAATAAAAGAGAGACGAAAATTTTTTGCCGTTATGATGTAAGAAGATATGAATACATCGGATTTTGCAGAAGATGTTGACAGAATAGGATTTGCATCGTTTCGGCTTTAATCGAATAGAGACTTGAGAGAAATAGGAGAAGTTTCGAATAGATCGATGCAATATTTATCAACGAATTGTTCGATGTTAGATTAGTTAAACATTGCTTCAGACTTTGCAATTGTTTAACATAGATCTGTTGTAAATGATTATTTTCACTATTGACTACAAAATTTAGAAAAGCAAAAACACGAAATATGACACGATCATAATGAATTTGTAATTACCTTCTTGAATACTTTTGATAACAATGATTCGTCGAATATGATCGAATATATTCGAATTGATATTTAATCGTGAACCTTTCTGTAAAATTGAACATAATTTAAACGCATCTTCTTCAGGCACGCAACCATGTTTATGTATCGATGATAAATCTTGATCAACAGTTGTTAACGATGTTGATGAATGCATACAACGAATAAATTCTAAATTAATATAACCTTCTTCAATAAAATATGTTAATAGAAGTTGTGACCAACATCGTCGATGATATGTTAATGTTGACAGTGAGTCAATTAAACATGTACTTGATTGTAACCAATTGGTAATATGTGTTTGAAGATCATAGACAAATGTCGATGGTAAATAGAGACGATGTGTGCGTGTTGGTTGAAGTGAGAGAATGTGCTGATGATCTTGTTGTTGTCGATGAATTTGATAATGATGAGAATGTTTTGACATGTCACTATCGGAAAGTGCATGTCGTAGAGTTGAATTTGCTATTAAATTATTAGTATTCGTATTTGCAAATGTATTCAATTTCAATTCAACTAAACAATGTGATTGTCGTAATAATGAACAAAGTCGTGTCGATGTTGGTAATGAACTTTTTGAATTATATTGATTTTCGATATCACTTTCATCGTCATCATTATCACTACTATCGATATCATTATCATCATCATCATCACTTGATGAATTTGTTTCATTATTATATTTATTCGTTAAATTCATCTTGTATACGGTTGTCTTTTCTTTTTCTTTTTCCTTGTCGAATAATGAACAAAATCCAAATGTAAGATTACGATGATTTCATTAATATTAAATGATATTGCTACGATGAGATGATGATGACATTGAATTATCTCGATATAGATCTAGAAAACAAACAAAAAAAAAGAATTATTATTTAGTTGTTGATTTCTTTTTCTCCTTCATGTCTTTCTCTCTCTCCTTTTTTTTTTATAAACATACAGTGTTAGCAGTAACATCAGAATGCAGGGAGTCCCCTCCTAAATATAAAAAAAAACGCGAGAACGAAGAGAAGGACAAAATAAAGGCGCTTTTGCTTTCTTTCTCGCTCGGTCGATGCCCATGAATGAATGGGACTGAGAAAAGAGAAGAGGAGAAGAGAAATGAGAAGAAGAAGGCTATGTGAAAATAGGCTTTGATGACCTTGAATGCTAGAAACAAAGATGAAGAAGAGAACTAAATGAAGGATACAATTTTCGATATACACCATACCGGAAAGTCAATGACCTTGGCCAAATACGATAACCTCATGAGAGGTATGTAGCGTAGATATTATAACTCTAGTACTATTTCGATAAATTCATACATTTCAAGGTTATTGGATTGAAGAGAAAA
>Ga0209915_1001247_pt1 | contig 39112 bp, 38 predicted proteins | sample ThiBiot_750_plan_FD_183952 | JGI IMG/M metagenome (GOLD analysis project Ga0209915, IMG submission 183952) | Wastewater bioreactor microbial communities from Cape Town, South Africa - Thiocy_cont_750_plan (SPAdes) | ecosystem: Engineered > Bioreactor > Thiocyanate-remediating > Anaerobic-Aerobic... | reverse complement strand
ACAATAGCAAGAGTGAACCACCTGATCCCTTCCCGAACTCAGAAGTGAAACCTCTTAGCGCTGATGGTAGTGTGGCGTTTGCCATGTGAGAGTAAGTCATCGCCAGCTTTTAAATACTAAACACCCCTTAACCTGACGGTTGAGGGGTGTTTTTTATTCGGGGAAAGAAATTGGGGATTGATTTAAAAATAAATTTTAGTCTGATGAAAATTGTGTCATATGTAGAAATTAGAGTTGTGTTATTCTCTTGGCAATATGTCAAATAATTAATAAAGATTGGTTAGCATGATTTTTTATACACTTTTATCTGCTATTGCTTCTATCTATTTGTGTTTCTTAATATTGAATAGCATTAAAAAAAATACAGAGAAACAAAATCAAGAACCTAGAGTTGTTCGTGAATGGATATTGGATGATCCTGACGGTGAGCTATATGTAGCTTTTATTACATCAGATAAAAAGGTCTGGTCTACTTCTGGTCGTTATGCGCATTCGTCTGGTTCAACGAGTACGACTTGGTCTGGCTTTCTAGCAGGGGATTTAAATGAGCTTGTGCGAAGAACGCTGGGAAAGAATCTGCTTGAAGAAATGCTTGAATGTCTTAAGCAGCAAAACATAAAATAATTCTATGCTGTTTGCATGTTTGTTAAATGAGAGGGATACAACCCCCTATTACAATAAATATTTGCACCTTTGCTATTTTTGAGCAGATTAATCAATAGAAAAGAGCTTTGCTTATAGGCGTAAACATTGCTTTATGTTATAAATATTTTTATGGGCATGTTTTTTGCTTATTTAAAAAGGGAAGTCTTAGTATGAAATTATCTGTAGGGTTGAAAGTTGCGAATAGTTTATCGTTAACCCCTCAATTACAGCAGGCAATTCGTTTACTACAACTTTCTAGTTTGGAATTGGAGCAAGAAATACAAATTCAATTAGATAGTAATCCGTTACTGGAAAAAATTGAAGAAAATAATAATACAACAGAAAGTTTATCTACTTCAGAGATCAGTGAGTCAGGAGATTTAACAACTGAACTTAATGCAGACCATTTACCAAATGACTTGCCTGTTGATACCGAATGGGATGATATTTATACACATCAATCAACTGCATTAGCTTCGCCAGAATATGAGGAACGAGAGGATAATCGCCAAGTTCAATTGAGTTTAAAAGAACATATCTTAGAGCAAGTAAATTTATTACATTTTTCTACAGTAGATAAATTAATTGCTTATTGCATCGTTGATTCTTTAGATGATAAAGGGTTTTTAGATGCTGAATTAGATGATATTTTGCTTGCAGTTACTCGGCTATTACAGGAAATGGAGAGTGCTGATGAGGTTGAAGAAGATGAAATTATTGTTGTTTTAAAACATATTCAACGTTTAGATCCAATTGGAGTGGGTTCTCGAAATTTGGCAGAATGTTTAAAGATTCAATTAGAAGGCATAGATCAAAAAAAATTATACTTAGCCGAAGCAAAGTGTCTACTCAAGTATTATGAATTATTAATAGCAAATGATTTAAATAAATTATTGAAACAAACGGGTTTGTCTAAAGAGCAGTTGAAAGGTGCTGTTGATTTATTAAAAACATTAAAGCCATATCCAGGTTTAGAATTTAGCCAACAAGAATCTGAATATCAAGTTCCTGATGTTGTGGTTTCCAAGAAAGATCAGCATTGGCAAGTGCAGCTTAATCCCGATGTTATGCCTAAATTAAGGATTAATTCTTTTTATTCAAATATGATTCGTCGTGCTGATCAGAGTGATGATAATGTTTATTTACGTAATCAAATGCTTGAGGCGAAAAATTTTATTAAAAGTATAGATGAGCGGCATAAAACATTACTCAAAGTTTCAACTTGTATTGTGGAACATCAGCGAGCTTTTCTTGAACAAGGGCCTGAGGCGATGAAACCTTTAGTTCTCCGTGATGTTGCGGAGGAAGTTGAATTACATGAATCCACTGTTTCACGTGTAACAACTAATAAATATATGCTTACACCACGTGGTTTATTTGAATTGAAATACTTTTTTTCAAGTCATGTTGGAACGACGACAGGTGGTGAGGCATCTTCAACTGCGATTCGGGCAATGATTAAAAAATTGGTTTCGAATGAAAATCCGCGTAAGCCTTTGTCTGATAATGCAATTGCGGAAATGTTGAAAGATGAGGGGATTGAAGTAGCTCGACGTACAGTCGCAAAATATCGTGAATCGTTACATATTCCATCATCTTCGGAAAGAAAAGTCTTGATCTAAATTTCAAGGTGTGACTATTCTAGGAGTTCATTATTACGGAATAATGAATCTTTTTAATAGTCACTAAAGGAATCGCTAAAATGATTTAATGAATGTTGAATCTTAATATGCATTAAATTTGCTTGGGCGATTCTTTGTATCCTTAGAAAAAGGTGAGGGATAGAATTATGCAAATAACGATTCGTGGACACCATTTAACCATTACGCCTGCTATTGAAGAAAATATAAAAATGAAATTTAGTCAAATGACTAAGCATCTAGATCAAGTGAATAGTATGCAAATTAAATTGGCTAAAGATCATCAAATTGATAAACGTTCTCATAAAGGGAGCTCTAATCATATTGCTGAGGCGATTATTCGCTTACCGGGGATTGAACTGTTTGCGCAGGCGACAGCAGATGATATGTATACTTCGATTAACAAATTAACAGAAAAACTAAAAAGACAGCTTGCAAAACATAGAAAAATACAGTGTTCTTATCAACATGAGCTGGCAATTTTAACTTAATTTTTTTATCAAAAGAGGCTTTGCAAATAGCCTCTTTTTTTTATCGATAAAAAAAGAAACGGCTTACTGAATTATCTGAAAAAGTTATAGTAAAATGTATGGTTTGACGCCATGCTTGTATAAGAGGTCTAGTAATGAATAGTGAGCAGCTCACGCAAATTTTAAAAGAAGCTTTCCCTGAAGCAGAAGTAGCAGTGAGTGGCCAAGCTGGGAAATTCGACCTTCGAATTGTTGATGATCAGTTTGATGGCAAACGTACGATTACTCGTCAACAAGCCGTATATGCACCATTAAACTCTTATATCGCAAGTGGTGAAGTGCACGCAGTTACGATTCGCGCAATGACAAAAGACGAATGGCGCAAAGCAAGCCTTTTCGGAGCTTAAATATTAATGGATAAATTTTTAATTACGGGCGGTGCTAAGCTCGAGGGCGAAGTACGTATTTCTGGTGCTAAAAATGCGGCTCTGCCTTTACTTGCTGCAATGATTCTTGCAGATTCTCCGATTACTTTAACGAATGTACCTCATTTAAAAGATGTGAACACCTTAGTGAAGCTGATTGCTGGCTTAGGCGTTACAATGAGTTATGAAGGGGATACTGTTCGTGCGGATGCGTCAACATTAGATAATCAGTTTGCACCTTATGAACTTGTGAAAACTATGCGTGCATCAATTTTGGTACTTGGTCCACTATTGGCTCGCTATGGAAATGCTAAAGTTTCATTACCTGGTGGTTGTGCGATTGGTTCACGTCCTGTTGATCAGCATTTGAAAGCATTGGAAGCTTTAGGTGCGCAGATTGAAGTTGAAAATGGTTATGTTCATGCTTCTGTTGATGGTCGCTTAAAAGGTGGCGAAGTTATTTTTGATATGGTCACTGTTGGTGGCACTGAAAATATCTTGATGGCTGCTGTATTGGCTGATGGTGTGACGACGATTCGTAATGCTGCTCGTGAACCTGAAATTACTGACCTTGCACAAATGCTCATTAAAATGGGTGCCAAGATTGAAGGTCTAGACACAGATACATTAGTTGTAACAGGCGTTGAAAGTTTACATGGCTGTGAATATGCGGTTGTTGCGGATCGAATTGAAACTGGTTCATATTTAGCTGCTGCTGCAATTACAGGTGGTCGAGTTAAAACCACGCATACGGACCCAGCATTGTTAGAAGCAGTATTGGATAAGTTTGAAGAAATGGGTGCAGAAGTGACCCGTGGTGATAATTGGATTGAACTAGATATGCAAGGTAAACGTCCTAAAGCTGTGAGCTTTAGAACTTTACCTCATCCCGAATTTCCAACTGATATGCAAGCACAGCTTATGGCGGTCAATGTGATTGGCCGTGGTTTTGCAACGATTTCAGAAACAATCTTTGAAAATCGTTTTATGCATGTTCCTGAATTGTCACGTATGGGCGCAAATATTCAAGTTGAAGGGCATGATGCAGTCGTAACTGGCGTAGATAAATTGCAAGCTGCTCCTGTAATGGCGACTGATTTACGTGCATCATTTTCTCTTGTTCTCGCTGCATTAGTCGCAGAAGGGGAAACCTTAGTTGATCGTATCTATCATATCGATCGTGGCTATGAACAAGTTGAAGAAAAGTTACAAAGTTTAGGTGCTCAGATTAAGCGAGTAAAAGGATGAATGACTTAAGAAACGATGATCCAAATTTTGATGTAATGGGTAATTTTGATCATGGTTTAACCTTAGCACTCAGTAAAGGACGTATCCTAAAAGAGACATTACCTTTACTTGAGAATGCGGGTATTAATTTATTAGAAGATCCTGATAAATCACGTAAATTAATTTTCCCAACCACACATAAAAAAGTACGTATTTTGATTCTTCGTGCTTCTGATGTACCGACGTATGTTGAGAACGGTGCAGCAGATTTTGGTGTAGCGGGTAAAGATGTGCTGATGGAACATGGCGCCCAACATGTTTATGAGTTACTTGATCTAAAAATTGCAAATTGTAAATTGATGACTGCTGGTAAAGTTGGAATGGAACGTCCGAAAGGCCGTTTAAAAATTGCAACTAAATACGTGAATCTTACTCGTCAATACTATGCAAGTTTAGGTGAGCAAGTTGATGTGATCAAACTTTACGGATCTATGGAGCTTGCACCTTTAGTTGGGTTGGGTGATTACATAGTCGATGTGGTCGATACAGGTAATACTTTACGTGCTAATGGCTTAGAGCCATTAGAAGAAATTTGTAAAGTTTCTTCTCGTTTAATTGTCAATAAAGCGAGCTTTAAACGTAAACAAGCCGTGTTAAATCCAATTTTGACGCAACTTGAAGAAGCTGTGAAATCACGTTCAGTATGATTTTGCATGATGATTCAAAAAACCGTTCTTTTGAACGGTTTTTTTATCGCTTAATTTTCTGATTTAGGGAAAGAATGTCTTACTTTCAGATTTGGCTGTGTGCTAAAAGGGTTTATCGTTTTGTGATTAGAGATAAGAATGAAAACACCCTTACAGCGTAAACAAGAGTCTATTTTAAAATTACAAGCACAATCTATTCCTTACATCGAGTGGTTGCCACATATTGAATCGGCTGATGAAGTTATAGCCCGTTCAGTTGAAAGTATTGCCAAACGAGCAATTGCGTGTTTGATCATTATCCAAGTGGCATGTGATTTAAACAATCAGCAATTTGATCAAGAAACTAAAGACTTTATCGTTGATTTGCTAAATAAATTTGAAGTATCTGATGAGTTAACCCTTAAAGAACGAAATATTTTAAATCAAGAAGTTTCTCAACAAGATGTCGTGAATATGATTTGGAAGTATGAGGCTTACTGGGTTTTACTTTGGGCACTCGGAATTGTGAAAGAGCTCAATTATCCAAATGAAATAGCAGATTGTGATTTTGCAGTTCAGGTAGTTTCTGCTTGTAGCTCATTTGATGAATTTATGCAGCAAGTTGAATTAAGAAATCTGGATGAAATTTTAGATCAGGCAGATTTGACCTATCGTTATGATTGGGCATGCGTAGATGCTCGTTTAAAACAACAAGATGCGCCTGAAAATTTAAATGCTTCAGTTGTTGTGGAACGTCACGGTGCTTTGAATTGGCTAATACAGCATGATGGAGATTGGGATAATCCAGACTTAAATACATAAAATTTAAAATATTTAAACCTAAAAATGATTTTTCCTATTAAAGCAGGCGGAAATGCTGATGTTATCTTGCCCACAAGTGTGTTGAAAAAGAGTAAACTTAGCCTTCTCTTATTCGCCTTGTGGGTAAATTGATGCGACGTTTATCGACTCAGGATCAAAATTTTAAACAGGCATTTGCTGAACTTTTAGCATTTGAAACTGTGAATGATCCTCAATTAGTACAAACTGTAGACCAAATCATTTCTGATGTTCGTCAGTATGGTGATGATCATGTACTTAAATTAACACAACAGTTCGATCGACATCCAGCGCATCAATTCTCGGATTTGGAACTGACCCAAGCTCAGCTTAAAACTGCATTTGAAGGCTTAAGCACAGAAATTCGTGAAGCCTTAGAATTGGCTGCAAAACGTATTCGTTCTTTCCATCAGGCACAAAAGCAGGAAGGTTGGACTTATGTTGATGATCTAGGTAATACCTTAGGTCAGAAAGTCACACCACTTGATCGCGTCGGGATTTATGTTCCTGGTGGATTAGCATCTTATCCATCATCTGTACTTATGAATGCTTTACCAGCACATGTAGCAGGGGTTCCTGAAATTATCATGGTGGTTCCAGCGCCGAATGGTGAATTGAATCCATTGGTGTTAGCAGCTGCATATTTAGCAGGAGTAAGCCGTGTATTTACTATTGGTGGTGCTCAAGCCGTTGCTGCGTTAGCTTATGGAACGCAAACCATTCCAGCTGTCGATAAAATTACAGGACCGGGGAACCGTTTTGTAGCAGCAGCCAAACGTGCAGTCTTTGGTCAGGTGGGTATTGATATGATCGCAGGACCTTCGGAAATTTTAGTGTATGCCGAAGGGGAAAATAATGCTGAATGGTTGGCTATGGATGTATTGTCTCAAGCTGAGCATGATACGGTTGCACAAGCCATTTTTATTACGCCAGATGAAGCACTTTTAAATGCTGTCGAAACAGCCATTGAAAAGCATTTAAGTGAATTGCCAAAAGCAGAAATTGCTCGAACTTCGATTCAAAATCGTGGTGCGTTGGTACTGGTAAAGGATCGTGCGGAAGCGATTAAACTGATTAATCAGGTTGCCCCGGAGCATTTAGAATTATGTCTTGATGATGCTGAATTAATGAGCCAAGAGATTCGTCATGCAGGTGCGATCTTTATGGGGCGTTATACGCCTGAAGCGATCGGTGATTATTGTGCAGGCCCAAATCATGTTTTACCGACTTCGGGTACAGCGCGTTTTTCTTCACCGCTCGGCGTTTATGATTTCCAAAAGCGTTCAAGTTTAATTATGTGCTCGCAAGAGGGCGTTAAAACTTTGGCTAAAACAGCAGATGTACTGGCAGTTGAAGAAAATCTTGATGCCCATGCGCACTCGGCACGCTATCGTTATCAATAACTGATTCGAAGAATAGATAGGGGCTGATAGAAGCCCCTTTTTTGAGATATATGAGAGTACAACAATGACGTTTACAACAGAACAAATGCGCTTTTGGAGTCCAGAAGTTCGTGAGCTTGAGCCCTATGTACCAGGTGAGCAGCCTAAGATTCAGAACTTACTAAAACTCAATACCAATGAAAATCCATATCCACCATCACCGAAAGTTGTGGAAGCAGTTCAAGCAGTTTTAACTCACCAAGCTGATGCTTTGCGCTTGTATCCAGATCCAGATGCGACGGCTTTAAAGCAAGCAATTGCCAAACAGCAGCATGTTGATGTTGCTCAAGTCTTTGTTGGTAATGGTTCGGATGAAGTTTTAGCGCATATTTTTAAGGCTTTTTTTATTCAGAAAGAGCCAATTCTCTACCCAGATATTACCTATAGTTTTTATCCTGTTTATAGCCAGTTTTTTGCAACGCAAACCAAGCAGATTCCTTTGAATGAGAAGTTTGAAATAGATGTTTGTGATTACGCACAGGAAAATGGCGGTATTATCATTACCAATCCGAATGCGCCAACCAGTATTGCATTAGGATTAGCGCAGATTGAGCAAGTACTTAAAACAAATCCTGATCGAGTCGTTGTGATTGATGAAGCTTATGTCGATTTTGGCGCTGAGTCAGCAGTGCAATTGGTCAATCGTTACGAAAATTTAGTCGTTTGCCAAACCACATCTAAATCACGTTCATTAGCTGGTTTACGTGTTGGATTTGCGATTGCTCAATCTCATTTGATTGCAGCACTTGAAGCTGTAAAGAATAGCTTTAATTCATACCCAATTGATCGTTTTGCGATTGCCGCAGCGGTAGCCTCATTTGAAGATCAAGCTTATTTTGAAGCGCAATGTGCCAAAGTGATTGAGAGTCGAGAAAAACTAGTTGGTGATCTCGCGGCTTTAGGTTTTGATGTATTGCCATCAAAAGCCAATTTTATTTTTGCCACACATTCAGAATATGATGCTGCTCAACTGGCTCAACAATTGCGTGAGCAGGGGGTGATTGTGCGTTATTTCAATAAGCCACGGATTAATCAATTTTTACGTATCACAATTGGTACAGATGAACAAAATCAACGTCTAGTGGATACGCTTAAAACGCAAATTTTATAATTCTATAAAATTTAGTTTTCAGATTTTTGCCATGTATTGAGTAAATCAAGCATGGCAGAAATTTTATCAAAGCATTCTTGGTACTCGGCTTCGGCATCAGAAGCAACCGTAATGCCGCCACCTGCCCACATCGATAATTGATCCTGATATTTTTGAATACTACGGATTAAGATATTCCAGCAACCTGTTCCATCAAAATTAAAATAACCCAAACTTCCACAATATGCGCCACGTGGAGCACCTTCTAATTCATCAATAATTTGCATAGCGCGAATTTTGGGTGCCCCTGTAATTGAACCACCTGGAAAGGCGGACAATAACATCTGCATGGGGTTTACTTCTTTTTTTAATGTTGCAGTGATTTCACTGACCATATGATGAACTTGGTTGAAGCTTTCAATTTCGAAAAGTTTTGTAGTTTCTACAGATCCTGTTTCCGCATAAACACTTAAATCATTACGAAGTAAATCAACAATCATCACATTTTCAGCCTGATCTTTTTCAGAGCGGCTTAGCTGATCTTTAGATTGTTGGTCTTGCTCGGCATCATCAAAACGAGGCATTGTACCTTTAATTGGTCGTGTTTTAATTTTTCGATTTGTTTGAAATTCGATAAACAATTCTGGAGAACAGCTGAGTAGCTCAAAATCATGTATCTTGAGATAGGCAGCGTAAGGTGCATGGGTGAGCGCCCATAAATCCTGTGCTCGATCTAATAATGAACCTTGTGTTTTTGCAATAAACTCTTGAGTTAAATTAATTTGGTAGCAGTCACCAGCTTTGATATATTCCTGCACTTGATTAAATGCATGTAGGTATTGTTGCTTAGACCAGCGCGGATAGCATTTTTCTAATAATGAGAAAGGTGTTTTTTGAATATTGATTGATTGATTGAGTAGATTTATGACATTTTCATAGATACTTTCAGCTTCATTTTCATCACTATAAAAATACCAAGCATCATCCTGAAACTTTAAAAAAGTCGAATATAGACCTAAGAAAAAACTGGGTTGATTTCGTGAAACCATGTTTATAAATTGATTTGCACTATAGTCATAACTAAAAAAGCCAATATATCCACCACTAAAAGTAGTTTTCATTGAACTTTGTGAATGGGATTGAAAATTTAAAAAGTCGCTAATAGGTAAGGTTGCTTGTTCATTCTTATATTTATTAAATTGAGTTTTATAAAATTTTTTTAGTTCTGACTGTTCTAATACTAAGAATTCTTGAGGCAAAAAACCAATTGTTGGAGTGTGATTATCGTATAAATAAACTAAACCAGTTAGTTCATTCAGTTGTATAAGAAGGTCAAATGCAGAGGTGAGTTGCGTGTCAAGTTTTTGCTGAAAATGAGACATAAAACAAAAATACATTCATATACATTTGGAAAATATAATTGTACTACAATCATCTAAACTCTACTGATATTTATCTTATAGATAAAAGCTTAAAAAATATTTGTGAAATGTATTGTGATTCTATCTACTGAAATTGCAAAACAAGTTGCAATTTTCATGAATTGATTTAAGAAAGCGCAATTGTTTACATTTTGCAGTGATTTTGGCGGATGATAAAAGGTCGAAATTGGATATTTGACTATGATTTTCTAAATATGCTGATTAAAAAATTATAGTGCTTTCCATATGTTAGAGGATATAAGTTAAAGTGATGCATGAAAAAAGTATCATGCCGTTTATCGGGTTATTTATAAAAATCGATTAACAGTAGTTGAACATAAAATAACAAACCTGTAATTTAGTACTTGCTAAACGAACTACTCAAGGATTGGAAGTTCAAGTTGTCATTAAGAAAAAAACGACCGTGGACAGTTTAGAGTAGTGAAAGTCAAAAAATAAATGCTCTTGGGAGAGTGCTCAATGAAAATGTTTACTAAACTAGCTTTAGTTTCTTCAATGGCGATTAGCGCAAATGCAATGGCTATGCAGTCAATGGATGATGCTGCACTAAGCGCTGCAACAGGTCAAGACGGTATCAATATTGGTATCGGTATTTCTAAAATTGAAATTGAAAAAGTTTTAATTCACGATAATGATGGTTTAAATGGTACAGCTGCTAATGCTGGTGCTATTGTAATTAAATCAAATGGTACTGGTGCAACTGCTGCTAACGGTATCGTAATTACTGCTCCAATGGATGCTACAGGTACTGCTGTAGATAATACTCGTGCTTTAGCATCACACAACCTTGCTGATCTTACAATTGATACAGACAAAGGTACTGGTACAAATGGTGCGTTCCTTAATGTAGCAGCTGCTGTATCTGGTTTAGATATTTATATCGGTGAAATTGGTGTGTCTGGCTCTAATGCAGCAAGCACTACAGCTGTTCGTCGTGGTAATGATGCAGCTAACTACAACACAATTTTATCTGGTTTAACAATCAAGACTGGTCTTACAAGCGCTAATATTCAGTTAGGTGCTGCTCCACAAGGTGCAATGATTGTATTAAATACAACTATGCAAGGTGGTTTAGAGATTAAAAACCTAGGTATTGTTGATAGTTCTACTAAAACTGGTACTGCAGATGGTACAACTGGTAACCGTGCTGCAGGTCAAATTTTCCTTGATAGCATCAAAGTTTCAGATGCTAGCCAAGCTAATTTAACTGTTAATGCTGCAGTAAGCGTAGTTGGTAAAGAAGGTTCTAACAACGGTTACTTACGTATTATCACTGGTTCTGGTGCTACTACACCTAAAACTGATATGTACATCAAAGGTGTTCATTTAGGTAGCCAAGCAGCGGCTTCAATTGGTGATGTAGAAGTTCAAGGTTTACAAACTTACTACTTCAACGGTACTGCAAATGTTCAAGGTTCTATGATCACTATTTCTGGTCACTAATCTTATAATAAAAAAAAGCGCACCAGTTGCGCTTTTTTTTATTTGGAATAAGTATTTTTTATGTGCTAAAAAACTGAAAACAGTTTTGCTAAAGCACAATAAATTACTTAATGACAACCAATTTTTATTAAAAAATACATTTCGTCAAAAAAAACTAAAAAAAAGCTGTTTTTTTTTATAAAAAAAGGTATCTTCAACATGCAGGGATGAGGTGTTTACGGACACTAAAATAAAATGAATAAGGCAAGTTGTGCCACTGTTAGAAAAAGAGACTTATGTTAGAGATCGCTTTAGGCTCAGCATTGATGTATTACTTTACAACGCAAGCCTTCGAAATAGAAAAAAAACCAGAAGGTACTGTATATTATACAGAGACCTTAGATTCTCGTAATCCTTCTTTTACACGTAATCATCGTGAGGCGGTCACAATTAAACCTGCTATAGAAGATCAATTTCGAGGAATTGTACGTCAGGCGTATGATTATAGTTGTGGTTCGGCAGCATTAACTACGCTGTTAAATGGCTATGGTGGTTTACGTTTGACTGAACAACAAACGATGACAGGTTTGCTTCAGTATGGTGAGTATCAGCGTATTATTGAGCGCCGTAGTTTTTCTCTGTTAGACATGAAGCGATTTGTTACTGCACTTGGGTTGAATAGTGGTGGTTATCGAGGGGAGTTTTCAGATTTAACCAGTTTAAAACAGCCTGCAATTGTTCCTATTACTTATGCTGGTTTTAAACATTTTGTTGTATATAAAGCATATAAAAACGGTCGAGTTTATGTGGCTGATCCATCATTAGGCAATATTAGTTTTGATGAGATTCGCTTTAAACAGATTTGGGATAATAATACACTTTTCATTGTAGATATTCCGGAAGAGTATCGTAAAAACCTATTAGCGCTGCAAGACTCGGATATGCGCCATGTAGAGGATGCAACTGTTAATAAATACGCTCTCGCGGAAATTCAGTTCCCGATACAAAAGTTTGAGCGTATGGCTGATAAGGCATCAACAATGCGTAAAGTATTAGATGCAGACCCTACTTCCGCTACTTACAATCAACCAATTACGACTTTTATGCGCTTATATTACAAGCGGAAGTAATTTAGAAATCATTAAAATTAATGTATTAATAGGATGTAACGCAAAATGAAAAGTCCATGGATGAACATCAGTGTGTTGGCATTAAGTATGAGTGCAGTAACAACAACACTTTATGCTGAAGAACAGAAATCAACGGAAGTTCAGACCGAACAAACAGCGCAAGTAGATCAAGCTACAGATGCAGTGAAAGATGAGTCCAGTGTAAAAGCTGGTGAAAGTCAAGCAACACAAGCAGCAAATGCATTACAAAAGCAAGAAGGTGATGCGACTAAAGAAACAAATTTACAAGAAGTATTTACATCTAACGAACGTCAATATTCATTGATAAAAAAAGGCGTTATTTCTTCTTATTATGACATTGATTACACATACTATCGAGATAGTAGACTAGATCTTGCTACGGGCGATAGTACAAGTGCTTTACAACGCTTACGTGTTGAAGAAGATGCAAACCATACACTTACAAATACATTTACTACCCAATATGGTTTACTTGATAACTTGACCTTATCAGCATCTATTCCTCTCATAGCAAAAAAAGATTTATTACAGCAAAAAACAGCCGCAGGTTTAGGTGATATTTCTTTTGGAGCTCGTTGGGAACCATTTCCTTTAAAACAAGGACGTCTTCCGTTGGTTTTATTTGGTAATTTATCAACTAAAACTGGTGATAGTCCTTATGAAATTGGTATTGATGAGCTGTCAACTGGTAAAGGTTATTATTCAGTTGGTTTTGGTGCAAGTACTCGCAAATACATCGATCCTGTTGTGCTTTTTAGCTCAGTATCGGCGAACTATGGTCTGAAAGAATCTGGACTTAACCAATTACGCGGAAACAGAGTGTTGGAAAGTTTTGATCCAGGTTTAAGTGGTGGTTTTTCATTCGGATTTGCATATTCGTTTAACTACGACGTATCACTCACAATGTCCTATCAGCAAAGTTTTAACACTGGTGCAAAATTCTACTTCAAGAATGATGAAAGTTATAAATCGGCTGATCAAAGTAGTGCGATGCTTTCTTTTGCCTTAGGAGTAAGAGTGTCACCTGAAACAATTGTAAATGGTACAGTTGGTATTGGTTTAACGGAAGATGCTCCTGATGTATCCCTAGGATTATCTTTCCCACTCGATATTATAGGTTTTGGCAAAAAAGTTCGTTAAGGAGATGTAATGGTGAAATACCTAAAATTATGTCCTTTGACGGCAGCAATTTTTTTAGCTAGCTTATCTAATATTGCTAACGCACAATTAGGACAGGACTTATCTGTAGATTTACGTTCATTATCATTAGGAAATGCAGTTACTGCTGATCCACCAGGGATTAGTGCGGTACATTTTAATCCAGCAGCATTAGCTAAGATTGATGGGTTACAAACTGATGTGCAAGGTATTTTAGCTAACTTTGCTATTCAACGTGAGTATTCAGCTCCTGCTGGTTATAATGTTTTTGGTTATTCCGATGATCCATTGGTTTGTAATGATGGACCAGAAGTTAGAACTGGAATTTGTACAGATTTTAAAGGAACAGTTCACGGGGACGTTGAATACGCAAGTATTTATGTACCGATTCTTAAAAAAATCGTAGATTTAGGACCTAATTCTCCATTAGCTGCACCAACTGCAGCGATTGCTTATAAGCCACCTGGTTCCAAAGTAACCTATGCGACAGCTATGTACGCACCATTAGTTGCAGGTTTTGGCGCAGAAGATGGTAATCCAAGTAATTATATGGGCCAACAAGTTGCATTAGAGCGTATTACCTATTTATCCCCATCTTTTGGCTATCAAGTGAATGATCATTTATCAGTTGGTGCATCATTTGGTATGTCTTACCAAGCGATCGCACTTAAAACGGATCTACGATTTCCAAATGAAATGATTGGTGTATTGCGAATGGTAGATGAAGTGGTATGTACTCCATTTAAGAATAATGGGGATATTATCACCGATTTACTATTATTTGGTATTTGTAATGCCAAAGAAGGTATGAACCCGTTTAGTAAAATGGGGGCAATGGATGTATCTTTAGAGCAATCATTAAGTCCAAGTTATAATTTGGGCGTATTATGGGAGCCAACCGATGATTTTAGTTTTGGTATGGTCTATCAAAGTGAAGCTAAAATGCGATTGCGAGGTAAATATTTAATTAATAATGCGACAGCTCCACAACAACTCGTAGCTGGTTTAAATTCGTCAGCAACTGGTCAAATTCTTGCGGCAATTCTTGGCTTGCCTGGGTATGTTCCTAATGTGGAATCTGGTTTAGTTGCCATGGATTTTAAATATCCACAACATTTTAAAGCGGGTATAAAATATAAAATATTTCCCGACTTGCAAATGAACTTTGATCTCGGTTGGACCGACTTCGCTGCGTGGGATAAGTTTAAGTTTGAATTTGATCGACAAATATCATTATTAAAGGTTGCTAAACTTTTGTCTGCTGATGTGACGGATCGTTCTTTAGCTTTACCTTTAAAGTTTCAATCATCTTGGCGTTGGGGAATCGGTTTTGAGTATTCTGCAACTGATCGGCTGAAGTTACGCATGGGTTATGAGCCTCGTACAAGTTCAATTCCGGACGACAAACGTAATACGATGGTACCAATTAATAATGCTCAACTGTTCGGTTTAGGTGTTGGTTATCGATTTGATCAAGATACAGATTTAGATCTTTCAATTGGCTTCTTACGCAGTCGTGATGATATTCCTGCAAATACTAGTAGTCTTGCAAATAAAACAGGGGTTGATAATATTTTATTAAACCCATATGCAGGCTTAGATATTAAAACCAATACTAAGATCACTTTGCTTGGTATCAACTATAGAACAAAATGGTAATGTTAACGACTATGATATTAAAACAATCTAAGCTTGCAATAGCTGTAATTATTATTGTTATTGCAAGTACTTCGGTTGTATATGCAGATGGTTTTTATACAATTATTGGCCCTGATGGAAGACCAATGATTATTCCTAAAAAACCAACAGAAAATGAGAATAGAACAGATAAGGTTATACGTTCTACTCCTGTTGATTCTTCGGCAGCATCAGAAAAAAATCTACCAGTTAGAAATAATGTAAATTTAAATTTACCAACAATATCAACCTCTAAGCAAGATGCTGTTAAGAATACAGTTAAAATGCAATCATCTTCAGAACCAAAATTAGCTTCTGAACTAGTTCATCAACCAAAATCTCAAAATTTTATAAATACTTCAAAAGAAATAATTGATACCAATACTAATAAAAAGATAACACCAAAATTAAATGTTGCTAGTAAAAGTCTAACTAGTATTGAGGCAGAATCATCTGCTTCATCTGCTTCATCTGCTTCATCTGCTTCATCTGCTTCATCTGCTTCATCTGCTTCATCTGCTTCATCTGCATTCATACAAGTAGATGGTGTTGAATATGTCAATAATGAATATTTAGAAGACCAGGAATTTAATTTAGAGGGTAAAAAGCGCTTTTATAGTATGCCTGATGGTACAGGACGTATAGAGACGATAGAGCGCAAAAAAGGTGTAAGTCGATCAATTTTGGATAAAATATTAAACAAATCAAACCAGAGTTTAAATTCAATTACTTTATCTAATAATTATGTGCGTTTATCTGCACAAGATTTATCTTTGGCATTTGAGAATGATCGTTGTTTCTTAGAAAGTTATAGTAAAAATAAAACAATCAAGAGTTTAGTTCCTGAAAAAGAAATTGGCTTATGGCCTCGTAAACCTATAAAAGAAAAATTTGAATATGAATTAGTTAAGCTTGATCAAAATATTCAATATATGCAATTTGATTCTTATGCATCTAATACTGATAAACCAACATATTATTGGCCTTTAGTGATTTTTTTAGATAAGTCTGGTTGTATATTAGAAGGCGTGAGTGGATTTAAGAATCAGAAGATTCCAGCAACATTATTACAACATGCAGCTCTTCAAGGTGTAATTAAGATACCGCCTAAAAGTTATTATATGATGATGACTCCATTAGCATCAGCCGTGGATGTTCCAGAGCAGGAACTTTCAAATCAAGGACAGATTAAGATTGCTGCTTTACAGTAAGCATTAATAGGATGAACCCATGACAAATAACAAAATTTTCTTACCCTTTGCTTTAACGACATTAGTAGCATTATTACAAGGCTGTGGAGGCGAGAGTACAAAAATTAATGAAGATCCAAATAAAGGGGTTAGTGGCGTAACAACTAGTACGAGTTGCACTCCTACAAGTAGTGACTGTCTACCCTTTGCCATGGATTATCCTATTTCTGGTTTAAATTTTGATTGTAGTAGCGATAAGGCAAATCACTTTGCAACTAAACTTGATTCAAATGCTGTTGGGGGAGCTTGTAAATTAGGCGACACAGCAACTTTTTATATACAAGGTAAAGATGCTAGGAAAATTAACCTTGGTATTGTGAAATTAGATGATATTTCTAAGATTAATGACTTAAGGTATCCAGTACCACGGCTTCGAGTAATTGATTTAGCAAGCGCATTAACAGGAAAAATGCCAACAGCGCTTGATCCAAATGACGAGACTATTCGTGTAGCTATAGCATTAATAAAAATTTTCCATAGCATTGGTCTTGAGCAAGAAGATAATGCTTTGGGGGATATTCAACCTACTCAGATTACTGATGAAAAGAAAGATCTATTATCTCAATTAACTAAAGATATTGGTGTCGCTGAACTGAGTAATGGATCTTACGTTGATATATTAAAGCCATGGTTGAATGTTAGTAATGTAACAGATGAACAAGCGATGGTGCTGCTTCAGCGTCTCTTAAATTTATCTAATGCAGGTGTATGGCAAGCAACAATACCTTTCTTAAAAGCGGGTACGATTACACCTTCAGTTAAGACTTCAGATGGCTTTTTTGGTTGTAATCAATCAAATTATAATGATTGTGTAAATCCTGATAAAGGTAATGACCTTGTACATTCGATGGGGGAAGTCTTTTTACTTACAGATCGACAAGGATATACAATAGGAACAGGCCAACAATGGCGTGGTCCTGCAAGTTTTATAGAGGGTAAGCTTTATCCACCACTTGTATTAATTACTAAAGTCAAAGCTCAAAAAGTACAAATTAATCCTCAAAATACGTGGTTGAATCCTATTAATCGTGAAATAAACTCTAACCAACCGCTGCGTTTTGCTTTGACAACCAACCCATCAGAAGACTTAAAATTTAAGCAAGGTAAGTTGATTAATGGTCATACAATACCTGGGACAGAATATATTTATAGACTGCTATTAAATGCTAAAGATACAGACTCTGTAAATACAGCACATTTGGGGCAATGGGAGCAAGCTATAGATGGTCGAGCTTATAATGGAAGTTTAGAAATTTATAAAGCAAACCCGCCAAGTTACTTAGGTAAAGATGTTTTTAAAACCAGTACGAATGTAAAAACAAATCAAAAATATATTTTCCCTTTATATGCGACTCTAATTTTTAGTTTCTCTGACAATAGTATTCCTGACTCAGAAAAAATTAAATTAGGGATTGTGATTGACGAGAATGGTGATATCCGAACTGATATTCGTAAAAATTCTACATCTAGTGATATGTCTGGAGAGTGTGCAAAAATCCAATCTATTAATTCAGATGGGACGATCACTGATGAATTTGGAGAAACTCAATATCGTATAGGCTCTACAGGAGCAACCTCTTTTACACCTACAAGTAAATCAGTATCTGTCCGAGCAATTTTGTCTAATCCAAAATTTGGTGTATTAAATGGTGCTATGTTTGGATTAAATGTTGGTGTTATTTATAACGAGACGATTAGAGCTATTGGTGGCGCTAAAATTAATATTCATAATTTATTAAGTGATGCACCACAAAAGGAAATAACATTAACTGACTTTACTGAGACAAGTAGTACAGTATATTGGTCAAACACTTACGCTTATTATCAGGGTGTGTATGTAAATTTATACGATAATTTAAAGGACACGGATAAAAATAATTATGTTAAACCAACAGACGAAGATCGTAAAATGGCTAAACGCTGGACCGGTCCAGTGACTATTCAACTTGCGGATCAAAATTTAAATGCATGTAAAGCTGTTAAGATAAAATAAGAGTTAAATAAAAAGATCGCGATAAGCGGTCTTTTTATTTAACCCGTATGATCTAAACGTGTACCTAATGTTTCTAAATGAGAAGGAAATAACCCTAGTTTACGATCTGCAAAATAATGTTTTAAAGTTTGTTCTACACTTGGAAATGCAAGTTCTGCCCATGGGATATCATGTTCTTCAAATAAACGGCATTCGAGACTTTCTTCTCCAGCTCCAAAAACACCATCTTTCAATTGTGCTTTAAATAGAACATAAATTTGTCCAATACGTGGAATATTGTACATACAATATAACTGTTCGATTTCAGCTTCAGCTTCAGCTTCTTCTCGTGTTTCACGAGCAGCACCTTGTTCCATGGTTTCAAATAACTCCATGTAGCCTGCAGGAAGTGTCCATAGCCCATAACGTGGCTCAATAGCTCGCCGACACAATAAAACTTTATTATCCCAAATGGCTAATGCACCACATATAACTTTCGGATTTTCATAATGGATGTTGCCACAGTGTGTGCAGACGAGCCGCGTTTTATGATCACCTAGAGGGATTTTTGCTTCAGTTTGATGTCCACACGCAACGCAAAAGCTCATAATTATCATCAGCTACAGAGATAACTCAGCATAACTGAATTTTGATCACTTCGCATCATGATCTATGATTGTGATTGAAATTTCAGTTATGATAATTTGTAAGGAAAACGAGAAAAAGAGATGAGTCATATGGAAGAACCATCGTTAATACAGCTTTTACAACAACGGTTGCGTTTTTCCAAACGAATCCAACAAGCTGATGCAGCGGTTTTAATTGCAATTACACAAGAACAGCAACCTAAGGTCTTACTCACACGTCGTTCAATCCATTTATCTCAACATGCAGGTGAGGTGTCTTTTCCAGGAGGAAAGCGTGATCCGAGTGATACTAGCAATATTGTAGTTGCTTTACGTGAAGCACAAGAAGAAACAGCACTTAATCCGTTCGATGTCAAACTGTTAGGTGATTTACCGATACAACGTGCGCGTAGTGGTTTATCTGTGAAACCGATTGTAGGATTAATCCCTGCGGAGGTGGACTTAATTGCTCAACCTACAGAAATTGATCGTATTTTTTTTGCACCATTACAGCAATTAATTGATGCACCACCTTTACCCTATGAAGTACGTTTAGTTCGACAATCAATTTATTTTCCAAGCATGCAAGTGGAAAATGAAATTGTTTGGGGTTTAACGGCTCGGATGTTGGTGTCTTTATTTCAGTATGGGCTTGGGCATCAAAAAAAATGGCCTTTTTTAGTGAATCCACCACATTTTGGATTATCTAAATTCTAATCACGTCTTATTAAAATAGAGTAGTATTTTGTCATGATGTACACATATCAAGGATTGAGCCCTAAAGCATTACATGAACCTTGGGATGGCTGGGTAGCACCGAATGCAACGGTGATTGGTCAAGCTGAGTTAGGTCGCCAAGTCAGTATTTGGTTTGGTGCGGTTGTAAGAGCTGATAACTATAAAATTCGGATTGGAAATTTCTCGAATATTCAAGAGAATGCAGTTTTACATACTGATGCAGGTATTGAACTGAATATTGGGGACTATGTGACAGTCGGTCATCAAGCAATGTTGCATGGCTGTACGATTGGAGATAATTCTTTAATAGGTATCAATGCTGTAGTTTTAAATAATGCTGTGATTGGTAAAAATTGTATTATCGGTGCAAATGCATTGATTCCTGAGGGTAAAGTTATCCCTGATAATTCTGTAGTCATGGGGTCCCCAGGAAAAGTGATTAAGACTTTAGATGAGCAAGGTGCTGCACGGTTACGCTTGAGTGCTTTACATTATGCTGAACATTATAAGAATTTCTTAGTATTGGAAGAGTTTAATTTCTAATAATTAAGAGTTCATATACTGTGTTTCTTGAGCCAAGTATATCCTTGGCTTTTTTGTATCTATAAAAAGCCAATAACTCGCTTAGGGCGCTTGAGTGGGGTATGATACTCGACGTTTTTTATCTCTTTTAAGCTAAGGTTTTTGCATGAAGTTGCTTGCATTGGAAACTGCAAATGAGCATTGTTCAGTTTCATTAATTGATGATGTTCAAGAACTCTATTTTCAATTAGATGAGCGACCAAAAGCACAAACGCAAACCATTTTGCCATTAACTGAACAGGCGCTATTACAGACGCAAACTCAATTGGCCGATTTAGCTGCAATTGCGTTTAGTCGTGGGCCAGGTTCATTTAGTGGTGTACGTATTAATGCTGCGGTTGCTCAAGCTTTGGCATGGTCACAAGATTTGCCTGTTATTCCTGTATCAAGCTTGCAAGCGTTGGCGCAAGCTGCATATCGTTTGACAGGATTACAGCAGGTTACAGCTGTTTTAGATGCGCGTATGCAAGAAGTTTATATTGCTAATTTTAGTCTAGATGAAGATGGGATTATGCATGCTGTCGATGAAGAAAAATTATTAAATTATGAACAAGCGACCGCATATCGTAAATTTACGGCGATTGGCTCAGGTTCAGAATTGATTAAGCCAAGTCAAATAGACTCACAAGAGGCTTCCATTCTAAAAACGTCTGCAACAGAAATTCGAGCAACTGCGCAGGATATTGCAACCATTGCGCGAATTTATGCTGTACAAAAAAAATGGGTTGATGCTGAACATGCACTACCTGTGTATTTACGTGATGATGCATGGAAAAAAATTCCAGAACAAAGTAGAGCGAATTAAGGTTAATTATGGATCTTTTATTGCTATTTAAAGCAGCAATTATGGGTTTGGTAGAAGGGATTACCGAATTTCTACCAATCTCAAGTACAGGGCACTTGATTCTAGCAGGGCAGTTGCTAGATTTCTGGACGCTTGAAAAGCGAGAAATGTTTGCTGTTGCAGTACAAATTGGTGCAATTGCAGCGGTAATCTATGAATATTGGGGCAAGCTGTGGGGTGCATTAATCGGAGCACTCACAGGTCAAGAACAAGGTCGCCGTTTAAGCCTGAATTTAATTATTGCTTCTATTCCAATTGTGATTATTGGGTTGACCTTTGGCGATGTGGTAAAGGCTTATTTGTTTAATGCAGTTACGGTCGCAATTGCGCTCATTGTTGGTGGTTTCGTCATTTTATGGGCTGAACGCCGCCAGCATAAAATTGTAAGTCCTGAAGTTGAGGATTTGACATTCAAGCAGGCAACGCTGATTGGTTTGATTCAATGTTTTGCGTTAATTCCAGGGACTTCTCGTTCTGGTTCAACCATTATTGGTTCATTATTCTTAGGTATTTCACGTAAAGCAGCGGCTGAATTTTCATTCTTCCTCGGTATTCCTGTATTGATGGGTGCAGGCTTACTGGATATGTATAAAATGCGTCATGAATTACATAGTAATGATATGGCTATTTTAGCAGTTGGAATTATTGTTGCCTTTGTTTCAGCTTTAATTGTGATTCGTGCACTAATTCGTTATGTCTCTAAGCATGATTTCACCGCTTTTGCTTACTACCGTATAGTCTTTGGTTTATTTATTTTGGCGACATGGTGGACAGGTTGGGTGCATTGGTAATGCAGATGATCTGTTGGTATCAGATGGAGTACGCGGAGCAATTTCAACAACTTCAAACCCGTTTAGCGAGTTTGGATGTCGAACTAAAAGGTCAAATCGTTGAAAAAGTGAATGCGCGTTTTCTTCGTCTGAATCCAGAAATGGCTTTAGTTTTAGATGAAGATGGACTCAGTCTGGCTGCGAATGGGATGAAAATGCAACCTGATTGGCGTGCTGAAATTCCTCGTTTAAAACGAGCCAGTCTGAAATCTGAAATGATCGCAAGAGCATGTCAATTAGGTGAAAAACCTAGCTTAATTGATGCAACAGCTGGTTTAGGTCATGATAGTTTATTGATGGCTTACTTGGGTGCTGATGTGCGTTTAATTGAACGTCATCCCATCCTATTTGTATTATTAGAATATACCAAAGCTCACGCAGAAAGAGATCCTTTTTTGCAATCTGTTATGCCACGGATTCAACTCATTTATGCTGATTCAACTGATTATTTACATGGATTAAAGCAGCGAGATGAACAGATCGATGTCGTTTATTTAGATCCGATGTTCCCACAGCGAGATCAAAATCACCAAGCGCAGAAGAAACAGGCACAGGTCAAAAAGCAAATGCAATTATTGCATATGTTATTACCTGAAGATGGTGAAATGGATTTAGGTGATGAATTATTGCATCTTGCCAGTAAAATCGCTAAACGCGTTATTGTAAAACGACCACGACATGCTGTTTATTTGGCCGATCAAGCTCCAGATCATCAATGGCTAGGTGATGCTTGTCGTTTTGATGCATATTTTCCCAAAAGTTCAACTTAACTTTTATCCAAGTGATTGTTTAGCTTAGGTGAATGCTCGGTAAAGATTTGTGATATAGTGCAAAAGCATGATTGATAAAAAATTCTTGTCGAGCTTAAATGAAGGAAAGACGTTGTTCCTTTTAGGAAAAGTCATATTCATTTTATAAAAGATAGACATATTCTCAATCTAAGCTTGAAAAGAGAAATACCCGAAGAACTTTATGATTGACCTCAAACCCTCCATTAATATCTGGCATGATTTTAAAAGTAACCAAATTGCTGGAATGTGGTTGTTCCTTGGGTCTCGACGTTCCTTACAGATTGTTCATCCATCAATTACGCAACTCATTATTTGGGGTATTTTAGGTGGTTGTACCAACTCACTTTATAGCTGGTTGGTGGCAGGCCAAATTGGTGAATTCAATCCTCAAGGTTTGATTGGTTACGCACTTTGGCCTTTTATTGCCTTAATTGTGGGGATTTTCCTTTCGCAACGCATGAACCAAGCCCGTTTAATGCTTGTACCCGCATTATTATGGTTAGTGCTTGATACTAATATCCTATTATTACAGTGCTTGATCCAATATTTAGGTTCAAATGGCTATCTAAATTTCATTCCTGATACAATCTATAATGGTTTCTTACCACCATTATTTGTTGGGCTATTTGTTTGGCAAAGTCTGGCTGTGATTTGGGTATTTTCACGGGCATTAAATTGGCCGTGGTGGGAGCGTGCTTTAGTTTTTATTGCGACTATTGCAACAATGGTGGTTTGGCAACTTTCGGTAAAAGATCAACCGATTTGGAAAGTTGAAGAAACACCACCAAGTTTTGCTGAAGATGCTTTTTATGCACAAAGTCATGTGCTGGACAAAGCTTTAGATCAAATCCAATATGGTGATATTGCGAAAAGCCATTGGTATTTTATGGGTGTAGCTGGGGATAGCTACGCTGATGTTTTCAAATCTGAAATTGAGCGCATTAGAGAGCAATTTGATACCCGTTTTGGAACGTTTGGACGTTCCATTATGTTGATTAACAATCCTGCGACACGTTTAGATGTTCCAATTGCATCTAAAACCAGTATTGAGTTAGCGTTGCGTCGGATTGGTCAGCAGATGAACCGTGATAGCGATGTATTATTTCTTTATATGACATCCCACGGTGAGCGTAATCATTTTGAAATCGAAAATGCACCATTAGAATTAGGGCAAGTCGATCCGAAATGGTTACGTGAAACGCTTGATAAATCAGGGATTCGTTGGCGAGTGATTGTAATTTCAGCTTGTTATTCAGGAAGTTTTATTCCAGCGTTACAGTCGCCTGAAACCTTAATTATTACTGCTTCAGCCGCAGATAAAACCTCTTTTGGTTGTAATAATGAAGCGGATTACACTTATTTTGGTCGTGCTTTCTTCGATTTGGCGATGCGTGAACAATCCTCAATGAAAAAAGCATTTGATCAGTCTAAACAAACTGTGACACAGTGGGAAACAGCTCAAGGATTTGAACCATCTGAGCCGCAATGGGCCATTGGTCGTAACATGGAATTGATGTTGCCACAACTTGAGCCGTATTTATTCCCAACGCAAAATATCACAACAACAGACATTACAAAAACACAGGATAATCAACATGCAGCTACTGCAAAAAAATCGTTGTTTTGAGGGTGAACAGCGTATTTATCAACTGGAATCACAGCATCTTAAAGGTCTAACCAAAGTTGGAGTGTATTTACCTCCTGCTGCTTTAGAAGGAAAGCCTTGTTCAGCATTATTTTATCTTGCGGGTTTAACTTGCACTGAAGACACCTTTGCAATTAAAGCACATGCACAACGTATGGCAGCTCGGCTGAGTCTGATTTTAATTAGCCCTGATACCTCTCCGCGTGGAGAGGTAGTTGCACAGGGCGATCATTGGGACATTGGTCAGGGTGCAGGCTTTTATATCAATGCCATTCAACAACCTTGGGCTGAACATTACCAAATGGAGTCTTATTTGGTTGATGAACTTTATGCACATGTTTTACAAGCATTTCCAATTATTGAAAGTCAGATTGGAATTTTTGGACATTCAATGGGAGGTCATGGTGCATTAACCTTGGCGTTTAAATACCCAGAGCAATTTAAATCGGTTTCAGCTTTTGCTCCGATTTGCGCGCCAAGTATTTGTCCGTGGGGAGAAAAGGCATTTAGTCACTATTTAGGTACAGATCAACAGCAATGGTTAGCACACGATGCAACGGCTTTAGTCCAGCAAAAGGGTGGAATTTTTGAGGAAATTTTAATTGATCAAGGTCTAGAAGATCAGTTTTATGCTCAATTAAACCCTGAAAAGTTTAAGCAAGCTTGTCTAGAAGTAGGGCAACATTTAACTTTACGCCAGCATAAGGGCTATGATCATGGGTATTACTTTATTCAAAGTTTTATTAATGATCATCTACAATTTCATGCGATTCAGTTAGAAAAGGGAATGGCTTAAAAAAGAAGCTCGATTGAGCTTCTTTTTTTTAATGATGCTGCCATTCAACAATAAACTCTTGTTGTGCCATACGATTTAAATGATCAATAACCACTTGTTCTAGACGAGCAACATCTTCTTGCTGATTCTCAATCAATACGTCTAAATGCTGTTCTTGTGGTGTAAGCGTCACCGTTGCTGTAGGCATGAAAATTTTTGAATACAGTTCAGTCTCTGATACTTCAAATTTGTGCTTCCAGTGATTCAGTAAACGTTTACTGATACGTTTACCTTCGTGAGTTGTAATTTGTGTCGTACTATTCATTTTTTAACTTCAAATTCTGATTCCACCATTAAAAATAGCAAAATCATATGCAGTTAAAAACAGTATTCATGCAACGTGTTGTTGCAAGTTTGCAATGTCATAATCGTATCTTTGTAACAGCCTAAAGCCGATGAATTTGTTATAATTCAATTATCATTTTTCAAAGTTTGCCAGGTCATTCATGTCCAAGCCTTATTTAATTGCTCCTTCGATTTTATCTGCTGATTTTGCACGTTTAGGTGAAGATGTAGAAAAGGTTTTAGCTGCGGGTGCAGACGTTGTGCATTTTGATGTCATGGATAACCATTATGTACCAAACTTAACTTTTGGTGCAGGTATTTGTAAGGCATTGAAAAACTATGGAATTAAGGCGCCAATTGATGTGCATCTGATGGTTTCACCTGTTGATCGTATGATCGGTGATTTTTTGGAGGCAGGTGCAGATATTATTACTTTCCATCCAGAAGCAACGGATCATATTGATCGTTCTTTACAACTGATCAAGGCGGGTGGTGCTAAAGCAGGTTTAGTTTTCAATCCAGCAACCCCTTTACATTATCTTGATTATGTTCTCGATAAAGTCGATCAAATTTTATTGATGAGTGTGAACCCTGGTTTTGGTGGGCAAAAATTTATTCCAATGACATTGGAGAAACTTCGCCAAGTACGCAAAATCATTGATGCCAGCGGTCTTGATATTCGCTTAGAGGTTGATGGTGGCGTCGGTCCAGCAAATATTCGTGAAATTGCTGAAGCGGGTGCGGATATGTTTGTAGCTGGTTCGGCAATTTTTGGTCAACCTGACTATAAAACGGTAATTGATCAAATGCGTGCAGAATTAGCTCAAGTTGGTGCAAAAGAAATTTAGTGTTTTCATACTATTTTTCACATAAGGTTGTGGATAACTTTGTTTATAACTGAGTGGATAACCGTGTTGATAAGCAAGTGGATAAGATGTTGTTAAAATAAACAAAATGATTTCAGTTGTTTATATTCTCAACAAAAATATCAAAAAAGGACAAATTTTTGTCCTTTTTTTGTGCGTCAAGTCCTTTATTTTGCTTTATTTTTGTTCATAACGTATTTTATCCTTTTTCGCTTGATAAATCTGCAATCCTGTTGCTTAAATGCATGAAATTAGCATAAGTTGAACATAAAGTAGATTGTGCATAAGATAGAAAGAAATTATGCTAAGTAAATCGCATTCATTTGATGATTGATCCAAGGATATTTAGTGCAGCTTCATAAAAAATACAAGCATCTATGGTTTGTATTCCTGATGATATTTTTCATCGGGGGAAGCGGTGCGTCTATTGCAGCAGTCCAAACGATTCAACTTGATCAAAAGATGCCTACAGCGCAAGTGATACCATGTCATGATCAACAAATGACACGTCAGCATCATCAAATGGATATGTCGCATGATGTAACCAATGTCGTTAAATGCCATGATGGTCAAATGCAAGATCAGCAACATTGCCCTGATTGTAATAATATTTCGCATTGTCAAACGATTAATTTTGCACTCGATCAACAAATTCCAAGCCTGTCTGTCTCACCTTTTTTTGAGCTAAACACATATAAAAATACTGCGTATCAAGCTCGTCATCTTGCAGGTCATTGGCAAGAAATTTTACGTCCTCCTAGAACCTAATCTGTCTTAGAAGCTCTTTTTCGCTTCAACGAGCGATTTAAAAATAGTTCACAGATTAGGAAAATATTATGTCCTCAAAAATATATGCTGGTGTCATTGCTGGCTTAAGTCTAATTTTTGCGCCTTATAGTTTGGCTGCAATAAAAGAATATCATCTGAACATTAATCAAGGAATGGTCAATGTCACTGGGAAATCTGTCAAACGTATTACGGTAAATGGCAAATTTATTGCGCCGTTATTAGAGTTTGAAGAAGGTGATGAAGCGGTCATTCATGTGCATAATCAACTCAAAGATCAAGATACGTCATTACATTGGCATGGATTACTTTTGCCAGGATTGATGGATGGTGTGCCTGGTTTTAATGGCTTTAAAAGTATTAAGCCGAATGGCAGTTTTGAGTATCGTTTTAAAGTTCGTCAAAACGGAACTTATTGGTATCACGCGCATAGTAAAGGACAGGAACAAGATGGCCTATATGGCCCTTTGGTAATTTATCCGAAAGGCAAACAACCTGTCGCGGTACATGAGAAAGCTGAGCGTGATTATGTGGTGATGTTGTCAGATTTCCATGAAACAGAAAGTGACAAGATCATGGCAAATTTGAAAAAGTCGGCTGAGTATTATCAAAACCAACGTGAAACAGTGGGTGATGTCTGGAAGCAGGTGAAACAAAACGGTTTAAAAGCAACTTGGAAAGATCGTTCGATGTGGAATCAGATGAGGATGCTTAAAACTGATTTATCTGATGTCACCGGTTACACCTTCTTGGTGAATGGACAAACACCACAACAAAATTGGACTGCTATTTTTAACACCGATGAAAAGATTCGTTTGCGATTTATTAATGCTTCAGCGATGTCTTTTTTTGATGTACGTATTCCAAACTTAAAAATGACGGTGGTTAGTGCCGATGGTCAGCCAGTGAAACCCGTTCCTGTGGATGAGTTTCGTATTGGCACAGCAGAAACTTATGATGTGTTAGTGGAACCTAAGCAGGCACATTATCAAATTGAAGCTGAATCAATCGACCGTTCTGGTTTTGCGATTGCTTCATTGCACAATAGCATGACACCGAATACGCAAAAGGTTCAGATTCCTAAGGCGCGCCCACGTGCATTATTGACGATGGAAGATATGGGGATGAATCATGGTTCGCATGGTCAGATGGATATGAGCAAGATGGATCATGGTTCAGATCAGCCAATGAATATGGCCAATATGGATCATAGTCAGCATCAGATACCTCAAGCTAAAGCACCAGTTACACCGATGCAAAAAACAGCGATGGATCATAGCTCACATGAAAAAATGGACATGTCGAAAATGGATCATAGTTCGAATGGACAGATGAACATGGCGGGTATGGACCATAGTGCACACGGTCAGATGGATATGTCAGCTTCAGCAACGCCGTCAGATCATAGCCAACACCAGATGGCGGCATCCTCTGAAAAAGCAACTTCAGATACCGTTCTGGGATGGGCTAACACAGCAATGCCAGCAGGCCAAAAAGCTTTAAGTTATGCCGATTTGCAATCCTTACAGCCACAACCTGAGCGTTATAGTCGCCCAGCAGAGCGAGAATTGGTGATTCGTTTAGGTGGAACCATGGAGCGTTATATTTGGACGATTGATGGTAAGAAATTTAGTGATCCTGACTTCAAACCTTTAACCGTGCGTTATGGCGAGCGTATCCGTCTCAAATTTGTGAATGAAAGTATGATGGCGCATCCAATGCATTTACATGGCATGTTTATGCAGCTGGAAAATGGTCAGGCACCGCAGGATATGCCAAATAAACATACGGTGATTGTGCCGCCCGGCAAAACTGTTACAGCTTTACTTACTGCTGATGAGCTAGGCGAATGGGCGATTCATTGTCATCTGTTGTACCACATGAGTGCGGGCATGATGAGTAAATTGATTGTCGCAAATGTTGATGATTCAAAAGCACTAAAACAAACATCTGTTCAATCATCTCTAGGAGCGAGTCATGCACATCACTAAGCAAGCTTCTACGATGAAACGCTATACGCAATTATTGGCAATTGGTGGCATGATTTCTTCTTTGAGTGTATTTGCATCTGCACATGAGGGGCATGATCAAATGATGCAAATGGATCGGTCGGTACAACAGAATATATTGATGGATGCATCATCTTCTATTGAGCATTCAGAACATCAACCTGAATTAAAGCAAGTACCATCTGATATTCAACATGATATACATGATCATCATCGTGAACATGGTGGACAAATTTATCAAGCCACCGCGATTAAAAATGCATGGATCGTTGATGACGATGGTCGAGGTAGTGCCAGTACTGAGCTAAAAACATGGGTGGGAAGTGATAAAAATAAAATATTCATTCAAGCACATGTTGAAAAAGCAGAATCGGAAAAAACTCAAACCGAAACAAAGCTGTTATACAGCCGCAATGTTGCTGACTTTTGGGATGTACAAACCGGTGTTCGTTATCAATATCAGCCTGAACAAAAGTATGCTCAAAATCAATGGGACGCGGTATTAGGTTTACATGGTCTAGCACCGTATTTCTTTGAAACCGAAGCTTATATTTATGCAGGCCAAAACCAACGTTGGCAATTGAGTTTAGAAACAACACGGGATGTATTATTTACGCAAAAGTTGATTGCTCAACCTTATTTGAATGCAGATGTAATATTCAATGATGAGTCAAGTTATGCAAATAAATCTGGATTATCTAAACTTCAGATAGGCGTGCAAACGCGTTATGAAATCAGTAAAAAAATCATGCCATTTATTGATGTCGCCTATGCATACAACAAAGGTTTGAAGCAAAACGAATTGCAATCGGCTACAGACAGTAAAAAAGGTTGGCTATATGGTTTGGGACTTACGTTAAAGTTCTGATCCTTTGTCTAAAAGGTCACTATCCTGAGATACTGTTGGTTTATACTAGCAGTATCTTTTTTGAGTCATTCATGGTGCATAAATGGCTTTAGAACAACAAGACAATTTAATAACTGATAAAGCAAATGAATCTCTAAGTCGGAGAGAAAAAGCACAAAATTTGATAACTCAATTTGACGCTGTTCCCTATGATGGCAGTATGAAAGTCAGTTTTTATTATATTCCACACATGAGTAGTTTGGTGGAAGTACAACGTATTCGAAAAGCATTATTGCCATTTGCTGAAATCTTAGTTGAACATAGTATTGATTTAGATACACGTCATCTAACTTTATATCATCATTGTGGAATTGATGAGGTGACAATTACTCTCATTCGCTTGAGCTTGGGAGCCGAGTTACAACAAACCTTGTCACATTATGAACCTTTAGAAATGAATATTTTGAATACAGATACTGCAACTTTACAGGAGCATAAAGTTGAGTCACAGGATAATCATTTAAGTGTTTTAGGTCATTTTTTAATTTCATGCTTAAATCATTTAAAGCAATGGATAAAATGCTTACAGAGAAAGAAGGATAATTAAGCATGCCAAGATGGATGTATGGCGTACTAGGATTGGCTATCGCATGGTTGGTTTGGACGCAGGTATTAAAACCAGCGCCAAATATTAGTCAAATGACCACTCAACAAGGCGTACAGATTAATGCATTGGAGCGCTATGAAGGCGCATTTCGTGTGCTTTCTAGAGAAGACTACAATTTAGGGCGTGAAGCTGAATTTTCACCAATGGATATTGCTGTTGGTTGGGGAGATATGGCAAATCCACAGATCTATAAACAAATTGATGTATCACAAAGTAATCGTTGGTATCACTGGCGTATAGATCATCAACCGCCTATTTCTTTGAGAGAAATCGCAACGCATAGTGCCAATATGCATCTAGTTCCTGCCAATGCTTATGTCGCATCTCAAATGAAAAAAATTAAAAAAGATGATTTAGTCTATTTAAAAGGTTCTTTAATCGAAATACAGACAAAAGATGGCTGGCATTGGAAAAGTTCTTTATCCCGTGAAGATACAGGAAATGGGGCATGTGAGCTAATGCAAGTCGACCAAATTTCATGGCAGTAAATCTTAACCTTAGATAAAGTTTTTAATTTTTTAAAATACTGCATTGGAATCCATACATAACCTTTCACATAATCTCGAAATTTTACAGTACACTGCTTTTCCTGAGAGGACGACCTCACTTCAAACGCATCACGTTGGGACGACCCAACTCTTGTTAAGGTTGAGTGTAAAAAATGGCATGGGCAATTTTAATTTTGGCGGGTATTTTTGAAATTATTTGGGCATATTCAATGAAGATGTCTGAGGGTTTCACCAAACTAACGCCAAGTATCGTGACCATCATTTTTATGATTTTAAGTGTCGTATTATTGTCAATTGCAATGCGATCATTGCCTTTGGGTACAGCTTATACGGTTTGGACGGGAATTGGCGCGATAGGATCATTTATTGTTGGCATCATGGTTTTAAATGAACCAATGACTGCGATGCGAATGATTGCTGCAATATTAATTGTATCAGGCCTAATGTTGATGAAATTGTCATCAAATTAATGGTTTAAGGAGAGAGTAATGCAACTGGTTTATATGTACATGGATTCTCCTGTGGGTGCATTAAAACTGGTTGCTCATGATCATGCACTAGTCGCTGTGATGTGGGACAATGAAGATCATAAACGAGTTCGACTCGCTGAACTGAGAGAAGATCATCAACATCCGATGTTACTTCGAGTAAAAAAACAATTAGAACAATATTTTGCAGGGCAACGTCAGCAATTTGATTTACCTTTAGATTTTAAAGGGACAGATTTTCAACAACAGGTTTGGCAGACTTTATTAACTATTCCATATGGCGAAACACGTAGTTATAAGGAAATCGCTGTTCAGATTGGCAATGAAAAAGCGGTACGTGCTGTTGGGGCAGCCAATGGTAAGAATCCGATTTCGATTATTGCGCCGTGTCATCGGGTGATTGGTTCGAGTGGAGCTTTGGTTGGTTTTGCTGGTGGTTTGGATAAGAAGCAGATTTTACTCAGTTTAGAGCAAAGCAAAGCTTAAATAATTTTAATTTAAAACTCTGCATAGCCTCATAAATCAGTAAGGGATTAGATGTATTTTGCGTAGGCATTCTTTTACTTTTCAAAGATGAAAAGTAACAAAAATCTTTTGTTTGGCTGATGTTACATCCTTGATACCACAGCCAAACTGGCGGCATTCATGCCGCCTATCAAGATAGTCAATCTTGAGTATAATTCTAAAAAAACTAACTTTATTTTATAAATTATCCATGTCGTTAATACTCGATTTTAATCGCCTTTTGGAATAAGCTTAAGCCTTTCATAACAAGTTGAATGGAAGTTTAAAAATGGCTGTTGGTGACGTAACAATGCCACTTATGCATGTGGTGCAGGGTGTAAAAATTGGCTCAACTGAAGCGTATGTACGTTATCCAAATCGACGAGATCTAGTCATTTTTGAATTTGCTGAAGGCTCAAATGTTGCAGGGGTGTTTACCCAAAGCGCTTTTGCTGCTGCGCCTGTTCAATTGAGTAAAAAGCATTTAGCAGAAAATAAACCACGTTACTTGATTATCAACACAGGTAATGCCAATGCTGCAACAGGCACAGTCGGTTATCAAAATGCAGAAGTCACTTGTGCTAAGTTGGCTGAGTTAACTGGTGTTCATGCCAATCAGATTTTACCGTTTTCAACGGGTGTGATTGGTGAGCAATTGCCAATTGAACGTTTAGTACAAGGTATTCAACCTGCACTCAATGATTTAAATGCCGATCGTTGGGCGGATGCTGCATCAGGCATTATGACTACAGATACCACACCAAAAGGTGCATCTGAGCAGTTTGAACTGGACGGCGTAACTTATACGATGACGGGGATTAGTAAGGGTGCAGGCATGATTCGTCCAAATATGGCGACTATGCTAAGTTTTGTGGCAACCGATGCGCCAATTAGCTCTAAATTGGTACAGCGTTTATTACAAACCACGGTTGAGCATTCATTTAACCGTATTACGATTGATGGTGATACCTCAACCAATGATTCTTGTATCTTTGTCGCAACTGGATTAGCAGGCGGTGTTGAGATTCAGAGCCAAGATGATGCACGTTATCAACAGGTTCTTGATGTGCTGGCGCGTATTATGAACCGTTTAGCGCAATTGATTGTGCGTGATGGTGAAGGTGCGACCAAGTTCATTACTGTTCTGGTGGAAGGCGGAGCCAATACCCAAGAATGTTGTGATGTTGCTTATAGCGTTGCTGAGTCGCCGTTAATTAAAACTGCTTTATTCGCTTCAGATCCAAACTGGGGTCGTATTGTGATGGCGATTGGTAAGGCGGGTGTGCCAAACCTAGATAGCAGCAAAGTTCAAGTTTGGCTTGGTGATGTACAGATTTGCTTAGATGGTGGTGCAAACCCAGATTATACTGAAGAAGCAGGTGCAGCTGTCATGGCTGAAAAGGAAATTAGCATTCGTATTGATCTCGGTAGAGGTACAGCTAAAGACACGGTTTATACCTGTGACTTTTCTTATGACTATGTCAAAATTAATGCCGATTATCGTTCATAAATTTGCGTTATAATAAAGCCTCCACAGTGAGGCTTTTTTTATAAGCTGGTATGTGGATAGTGTGATATTAACTAAATGCTCACCAAGATACCCACGTTATAAGTTTGCAGCGATGCAAGCACGCAGGATAGAGAAGACGCTTTATGAATGATGCGAATTTAATTGCGAACGAAGCCAAAAATATTGTGCAGGCGCATTTAGATCGTTTGGGCGAGCCAAAGGACAATAGCCTTAGCCCAGAAGTGAAACAAGAAAAGTTTGCCCAAATTGCAGCTGAGTTGAAAAAGCGAAATGCAGTGCTTGTTGCTCACTATTACTGTGATCCTGAAGTGCAAGAGCTTGCCGAACTGACAGGTGGCTGTGTTTCTGACTCATTGGAAATGGCGCGCTTTGGTCGTGATCATCCTGCAACAACCCTTGTGGTGGCAGGCGTAAAGTTTATGGGCGAAACCTCTAAAATTTTATCACCAGAAAAAACAGTGTTGATGCCAACTTTAGAAGCCACCTGTTCACTTGATTTGGGTTGTCCTGTAGATGAGTTTTCAGCATTCTGTGATCAGTATCCTGATCATACCGTGGTGGTGTATGCCAATACCTCGGCGGCTGTAAAAGCACGTGCCGATTGGGTGGTGACTTCAAGTTGTGCGGTTGAGATCATTGAACATTTAGATAGTTTGGGCGAAAAAATTATTTGGGCACCAGATCAGCATTTAGGTCGCTATATTCAGAAGAAAACGGGCGCTGAAATGTTGTTGTGGGATGGTGCATGTATCGTGCATGAAGAATTCCGTGCCCGTGGTATTGCGCAAATGAAAGCGCTCTATCCAGATGCAGCGGTATTGGTGCATCCTGAGTCACCTGAATCGGTGGTGGATATTGCTGATGCGGTGGGAAGCACCTCGCAACTGATTAAAGCAGCTCAGACCTTGCCACATAAACAAATGATCGTGGCAACGGATCGCGGCATTTTCTATAAAATGCAGCAAGCAGCGCCTGATAAAGAATTATTTGAAGCACCAACCGCAGGTGAGGGGGCAAATTGTCGTTCATGCGCACATTGCCCGTGGATGGCGATGAACGAACTTGATGGTATTTTGCATGTATTACAGCATGCTGATCAAGAAATACACGTTGATCCAGCTCTTGCTGAACGCGCGAAATTACCCTTAGATCGAATGCTGAACTTTAGTGCTTCTTTGAAACGCTAAAACGTTTGAAAATGCTTGTTAAATATACATTTGATAAGGATTTATTCTTTTTTTGAAAAATAGGTGTTGACGTTCTAGGGCGTCACGCCTAGAATGCACACCGTACCGCACGATGTGCGATACGCTAAAAGCTGAAAAGAAATCGGAGCATAGCACAGCCTGGTAGTGCACCTGGTTTGGGACCAGGGGGTCGTAGGTTCGAATCCTACTGCTCCGACCATTTAAAATATGTTGAAAAACATAGTTTTAAATATCGGCGAAGTATCGTGATAGTATTATCATCGTTATGCGCCTGTAGCTCAGTTGGATAGAGCATCCGCCTTCTAAGCGGATGGTCACAGGTTCGAATCCTGTCAGGCGCGCCATTTGGCAGCTTGGTATATAGAATCAAAGTTTTGATGGTGGATGTAGCTCAGTTGGTAGAGCCCTGGATTGTGATTCCAGTTGTCGCGGGTTCGAATCCCGTCATTCACCCCAATTTCGGAGCATAGCACAGCCTGGTAGTGCACCTGGTTTGGGACCAGGGGGTCGTAGGTTCGAATCCTACTGCTCCGACCATCATCTTAAAAGATGAGATAAAATACCGCTAAGTTAGCGGTTTTTTTACGTCTGCATTAATTGATTATGTTATTAATATAATATTTATAACGTATTAGATTCATTATTTTAAACTTTAAAAACTATAAGTGATTGGGAAGAGATGCTTTTCTATTTTATTTTTATCATTATTATTTTAGCTGTTCTTACTTATTTGAAATCGCCCCATTTTAAAGGAAAGATGGGTGAACTCATGGTTGCCGTACATGTAGATAAAGCATTAGGAGATGAGTATATTCTGTTAAATAACTGTACGATTCCAGATCAAGAGCAAGGAACAACACAAATTGATCACATTTTAATAAGCCCTTACGGTGTTTTTATTATAGAAACGAAAAACTATACGGGGTGGATTTTTGGTAGTGCTCGTCAGAGACAATGGACGCAAAAGATTTATAAAAAAAGTTATAAATTTCAAAACCCATTACATCAAAACTACAAGCATATGAAAGTTTTGGAGATGATTTTAAGTGATATAGTTGAGCCAAAAGATTTGCATTCAGTTATTGTTTTTACCCCTAGAAGTGAATTCAAAACAGAAATGCCTGAAAATGTATTTCGTGGAAAGGCATGGATAAATTATGTAAAGAGCTTCAATGAAAAAGTAATTAGTTCAATCAAGCAAAAAAGAATTTATTACAGAATAGAAAAAGAAATATTGGAATCTTCATGGAAAACAGATCGTCAACATGTTGAATATCTAAAACAGAAAAGCACGAAGAAAGATACGATAAATTAGCTTTTTGCTTTATCTGATAATTTATCTCAAATTCCTTGCTTAGTTTAGCTATTGTGGTTTGAATGATATCCAGTTAATTTTTAATTGTAGAGCATGGAGCTGTTAGACAAGTAATGCCGCTTATTTATGTGGTTTTAGGCATAATATTTTAACTTTTTAAAAAATGAAAATAACAGGGATAGAAATGACACAAGCAGCTTTTGATTTTGTAATTATTGGTGGTGGCTCAGCAGGTTGTGTACTTGCAGGTCGGCTTTCAGAAAATCCAAATATATCAGTTTGTTTACTTGAGGCTGGTGGTGATGGCAATAGCTGGTTGGTGAATACACCATCAGCAGCAGTTATCAGTATTCCAACCAAGATTAATAACTGGGCTTTAGAAACCATTCCACAAAAAGGTTTAAATGGGCGTAAAGGCTATCAACCTCGTGGAAAATGCTTAGGTGGTAGTTCTGCGATTAATGCGATGGTCTACATCCGTGGTCATCATAGTGATTATGACCATTGGGCAGCTCTAGGTAATACAGGATGGTCTTATCAGGATGTATTGCCATACTTTATAAAATCAGAGCATAACGAGCGTATTCGTAATGAATATCATGGTCAACATGGTCCACTCAATGTTAGTGAATTACGTTCGGACAATCCGTATCAGAAAACCTTTGTTGAAGCTGCGAAGCAGGTCAATTATCCACTTAATGATGACTTTAATGGCGCAGAACAAGAAGGGCTCGGTGTTTATCAGGTTACACAAAAAAATGGTGAACGTTGGAGCGCAGCACGTGGTTATCTGTTTCCTTATTTAGGTAAGCGACCAAATTTACATGTAGTTACCCAAGCTAAAGTTTCACGTATCGTTGTTGAAAATGGTCGTGCTGTTGGGGTGGAGTATAGCCATAAAGGACAGACAATTGTTGTTAGCGCCAATAAAGAAGTTTTACTGTCTGCGGGTGCTTTCCAATCACCACAAGTCTTGATGTTGTCGGGGATTGGCCCACGCCAAGAACTGGAAAAACACGGTATCCCTGTAATTAAAGATTTAGCAGGTGTTGGTGAGAACCTACACGATCATCCTGACTTTATTTTTGCTTATAAGACTAAGCAAATGGAAGGAACCTTTGGGGTGTCGGTTGGTGGCAGTTTTGATTTAGTCAAACAGATCGGGCGTTATCGTAAAGAACGTCGTGGTTTAATCACCACCAATTATGCTGAATGTGGCGGTTTCTTAAAAAGTCGTCCTGAGTTAGATAAGCCAAATTTACAATTACATTTTGTGATTGCTGTAGTAGATAACCATGCTCGCACGATGCACACAGGTCATGGTATTTCATGTCATGTGTGTTTATTGAATCCGCGTGCGCGTGGTTCAGTCAAACTCAGTGGTAAAAATGTTGATGATCCATTATTGATTGATTTTAAATTCTTAGAGGATGAGCAAGATCTGCAAGATATGGTCGATGGATTTAAAGTCACGCAAAAGTTAATGAATGCACCTGCTTTAAGTGACAAAATTAAAGAAGATATGTTTACAGCGAATGTGCAGTCTGATGATGAAATTCGTGAGATTTTGCGCCAACGTGTCGATACGGTCTATCACCCAGTCGGCAGTTGTAAAATGGGTGTGGATGAGATGGCGGTGGTCGATCCTGAGCTAAAAGTGTATGGCATTGCCGGACTGCGCGTGGTGGACGCGTCGATTATGCCTACTGTAGTCAATGGCAATACCAATGCGCCAGCAATTATGATTGCTGAAAAAGCGGTGGATTTGATTCGTCAAACTTGGAAGTAAGCTCTAAGTTGTTGTGGAGCTGAGGTATTCACCTTAGCTCTTTTCATTTTCAGCGGAGTTGCGTGGTGTTTCCAGCATACGCGGAAAGGTGAAGTTATAATTTTCTAGGGCGTAGCGAAACAATTGAGCAGGGCGCTTACCGACAATTTTTTGTTGTCCTGTTTCCTCAACTGCACCTGCTTCCTGCATACGCCGTCTGAATGATTTCTTTTCTAATGTATGCCCTAAAATAATTTCATAAATGGTTTGTAATTCTGTCAGGGTAAAAAGCTCAGGCATGAGGCTGGCGGGTAGAGCGGTATAACGGGTTTTATTGGCAAGGCGATCATAAGCGAGTTTTAGCAGTTGTTGATGATCAAAGGCTAAATCAAGTTCCAAGGCTTCTTCTATAGAAAGCCATTTACTCATTTCAGTTGTTGAAGTCTTTTGAATTTCAAACTTACTAAAATCAATCAGTGCAAAATAAAGTGATGTAATTGACCAACCACGTGGATCACGATGTTGATTGCCGATGGTTTCGACTTGTTCAAGATAAGGGGAGTGAATCCCTGTTTTTTCAAGCAGTTTACGGTGTGCTGTGGCTATTAAATCGGGATCAGTTTTTAAATCGACAAAACCACCCGGTAGCGCCCATTTGCCTTTTTCGGGAAAGTTGGAGCGTTGAATCATTAAGACTTGTAATTGACCTTTTGCTACAGAAAAAATTGCCATATCGACCATAAATAGAGGCGTGTCATAGTCTGTTTTTTGATAGTGGGCAAGGTATTCCTGTTCGGAGGTATGGATAGTTTCCTTACTCATAGAAATATTAAGAAATCGGAATAAAGTAATATCATAGCGGAGTCTTATGGGGTTCTCATCATATTTTAGGATAAGCCTT